>Ga0209728_1001754_pt1 | contig 12385 bp, 13 predicted proteins | sample RifGroD1_FD_183997 | JGI IMG/M metagenome (GOLD analysis project Ga0209728, IMG submission 183997) | Groundwater microbial communities from Rifle, Colorado, USA - Groundwater D1 (SPAdes) (version 2) | ecosystem: Environmental > Aquatic > Deep subsurface > Groundwater | place: Rifle, Colorado... | reverse complement strand
TCCAATATGTTTAATTTCATCCATTTTAGATTTTAATGTAGAATTTGCTTGATTTAGTTCATCTATTTCTGTTTTTTGAGATGATATAAGAGAATTGGTTTTAGATAATTGGAGTGCATATTCTTTGTTGGATTTAATTTGAGATAATTCTGTAGAAAGAGATTTATTTTTAGTAGATGTGAGTTGGGATTGGGAATTGATTTGACGGATTATGGAATCAATTGGGTCTGTATATGAGGGGTCTTGGGGTTTGGGGGATGAGGATGAAGGTTTATCATCATTACTACCAGTAACTGGAGCAGGTTTCCAATTTAAAACATCATCCATTTCCTGAATTGACTTTGCTAAAGAGTCTACGCTATTTTTTGCACTTTCATATGCTCTTATTTTCCCACCAATTCTTGACGTTTCTAATATGTCTAGTCCACCAATACTACCACTATCTGGAATTCTAGCATTGTTTGTACGAGCGTCCCATAGGTCTTTTAACTTATCGATTTCTCCTTGATATAATGCAATATTTTTTATAGCAGTTTCATATGCTGATTGTGTGGCTGCCCTATTCGCCGCTAATTGCTCTTTTGACCCTTTAGATGCGGCCTCTGCCAATTCAACTCGCTTTTGTGCTTCTTTGTCCAAAGATTCAATAGTAATTTGTCCATTATTAAATTCTTCAGGAAACATAGCTAAAAGCATATTTTTAACTTCTGCAAATCGTTTAGTTTGTTGTTCATTTTTCTCTGTAATTGCAGATAATTCTTTATACTCTTTGACTAAAGCATATGTATTATTAGCCGTGTCTAATTGAGTTTGTGCATTCTTAATTTGTTCAGCTTGATATTCAGTAGAATTCTTCTGACCTTCTTTTAAACTAATATTTAATTCATCTTGCCTTTTTTTTGCTTCAGCAATAAATTCTACCCATGTTTTAATTTGAAGAATATTGATTCCTAAATTTACTGCTAAATCTTTCATCTCATCAGATAACTCAGATGGATCATAGGGGGTGTCTAGTAATCCGGCTTCGTCAAAAACATATGTCCCATTATTATCATAGGTATATTGTCCTTTGCCTTCTTCTGCTTTTTTTGCTTCTTTAATCTTAGAAATTAATTCATCATATTTTTTTATTCTTGCTTCTGTATCATTAACATCTTGAAGAGTCGGTTCGCCAACTTTATTCATCACTTCTTTTAATTCATTAAATGCTTTGGTTGATTCTTCTACTGTTTGTGTAAGTTTTTCTTGCTCTTCTTTAACTTGTTTTTGTTTGCCATTGTACATTACTATAGAACCTATAATAGTCAAAATAGCTGTTCCCAATAATATAAAAGGGTTAGAAACTGTTGCGAGAGTAAAAGCTTTCATTGCTAAAGTAGCATTTTTAAGGGCTGGAATTAATGATAAAGTTTTTAACAATAAACTGCTAATAGTCAATACAAAAGCTGTTATGGCAACTTTACCTGTTATACCCATATTTGATAATGCAGTTAATCCTTTAATAAATTGTGCGGTCTGACCAAGTACACCAGACATTACAGATTTTAATCCACTTTCTCCAAGTACATATGAAAGTTCTTGACCTGCTGACTTCACTTTATTAATTTGACTTTCTAAACTGGCTAAATGCTTTCTATTTTCCTCCAACGCCGAGAAGAGACTCTGTTGTGATGTAGTTGTGGCTTTTGTAACTATATCCCAATTATCCATGAGAGCCAAAAACCGTGTTAAATGATATCGGGAGCCGATTGTAAGCCCGATTTGCTGGCGTTGCTCATTCGACAAAGTTCGATACTTAACGGCAAGATCAGACCAAATCTGATCTACTTTGCGTACCTCACCTGAGATATCACGTATTGAAATTCCAACACTATTAAGAATCTTTTCTGAGTCATCAGAAAATGTGCGAGAGATAGTTGTTTTTAGACTATTACCGATGACATTTCCACTCTCTTTTGTAGCCGTTTGGATTGCTGTCGTATATCCAATTAAATTGTCGATTGTCGCGCCATATTGCTGTGCTGCTTCGCCAGCTTTCGACAAACTTTGCGCTAACCCAATACTTGTAACTGCGAAATTGTTATCAACCTCATTGATACGATTTACTATAGAGACACTATCTTCCGCAACAATGTTAAATTGAGCCATTGCCGCCGTTAGATAGCCAGCCATTTCGCCAGTTTTAAGCCCTGTCACGTTAGCCCCTAAAAGTGCCGTATTTGCCATCTCAATTGATTGAGCCGCCTCAAATCCTTGTTTTCCAAATTCTACCAAAGAATTTTGTGTCTCAGTAATTGTTCTTCCATAAGCATTGGCAGATTGAGCAGTTTCTCTCATCAAATCACCAAAATCTGTATCAGAAGACATTACTTTGGACATTTCGATTAATCTTGTATCAATTTCGATAATTGCCGATGGAATTTGTTGGAGAATATTTAATAATCCGTACATACTTCCCATGACCACAGACCATACCATTGCCAATATGTTCACTAATATCCGTTGCAATACTAGCAGTTCTCAATTAAATAAAAATATTTAATATGAACTTCTTGTACTTTCGTACAATGTGCAGACTAATTCTTCACCTTCAGCTTTACCTGTTAAGGGCAACACACTTCCACTACCAATCACTTGTAGGGTACTGGCATTTCAGCCATAGTCGTTGAGGGCAATCCTATTCAGATTTTCCCTGCATGAACATCCATTGTTTACAGATACTTAGGATTTAACCATATATCCATCTCTACGTTTTTTCTACTTTCGTCCCATCATATAAAATTTATTTCATCTTTATATTGTGGTGTAGAGCTTTAGGAGTTACCTGCATATGCGTGTTGTGTCCTATGCACATTTCTGTACATACGAGGCTACAAAATAATAAAATTATCTTGTTGTTACCTTTGTGGCGGCTGTGCTCATTGCTTCCCCAAGACCCCAACTTCGAGTCATTCCATCTCTTAAAGCTTCATTAAATTGATACATTTGACCAGTAGCCCTGTCAATATAAACCCCTAAGTTTAAATGTTGACTACCATTTCTTAATTGCTGAGTAACACGTATATATTGTTCTGTTTGTTGAATATTAGAAGCAATTAATCTATGCCCTTCTAACAAGGATGTATTATAATATTGTTGTGCATGCGTGGCATTTGTAATAGCAGGATTTAATCTTGTAAATTGTTCATATTGAGTAAAATTAAAACCATGGGAATCATTTTGTCCTTGTCTAACAGTCTCATAAAATCTTCTAATGCGATTTTCAAGATTTTGCAATTGAGTTAATTGCTCTGGTCTTATAGTTATTCCAATTTCATTATTTGCTTGAAATTGTCTAATTATATTTCTATATCTCTCTAATTGATGTTCTAATACTCTTGAACTCTCAGGAGTTAAGTTGTTACTTATATTAGTCCCTAAACCTAAAGCTGATTGCATTCTTGTGTTAAGTAATCTAGCTTGTTGCTGTATTGATCTTTCTGTTTGATTAAAAAGTCCTGCATACAATTGTTGTTGTCTTTGAATATTTTGTTCGGCTTGTTGTTGTTGTTTTAACTGTTCTTTTGCTAACCTTTCTTCTTCTTTTTTAACTCTTTCTATTTCTTTAGCCAATTGTCCTAATGTAGTTATCTGATTTCTAATCTCTTGAACATTTGTTTTAGATATATTTGACATATCTAATCCATTAACTTTTTGTAATATTTGTTGAACTTCTGTAGTTAACGCAGAATTATTTTTAAATGGCTCTAACGCTTGTTGCATTTTAAGTTTGGAAGCATTTAAAGCATCTATTGCTTCACGTTGTTTTTTATAATTAGTTGTCTCTTCATTAATTTGTCTTGAACCAGACTTAGCATTAAAGATTTCTGTTACTTTAGTTAATTGCCCTAAAGCATTTTCTAACTCTTTTACTTCTTTTATTTCAGTTAATATTCCATTATTTTTAGTTTCAACAACAGATTTTTTATTAACATTATCCATTGTTCTTCCAAGATTTTGCATAGAAGAATTAAGTCCATTAACTTGACTTATTGAAGGAGCAATTGCTTTGCTTATTTGATCTAATCCTTTAATTGATTCCGCATCAAAAGCAATATGTAATTTCTTAGTATTGATATGTTCTTGAAGTTTTTTTATAGCGTCATCTACATTTTTTTGACTAGCAGTATAATTAACTTGTATGACTAATCCTAAATTATCAGCCAATTAATTTCACCTCACCTCTCTTTGGGTAAATAAAACTTGATTAAATATTCTAAAAAATGTATAATATCAATACAATGTAGTGATAAAAAGTAAAAAGGAGTGTTATCGGCATGAGTGAAACTTTTCTTATATTTGTATATTTTTGTATATCCTTATCTATATTTTTATTTATAAGGTATTTCAAAATTCAAAAACGTAAAGGTATAGTTAAACTTATGCCATTTAAACATATTGAAGGTATGAATCAACTAGCAAAAGGTATAGACATAAACATATCTTTTCATGAAAATAATGTTATTATTGATAATATTATTTATCGTATTTCATCTATTGATAAATTAAAAATTTCTTCATCTAAACAATTAGTAAACAAAGAAAAGAGTGTAATTGGTAGAGCTATTGTTGGGGGAGTTTTAACTGGGGGAATAGGTGCCATTGTTGGAGGCATGAGTGGAATAAATGATGGTAGCAAAGAAACTAGATTAATGCACTATTTAACAATGACTTTTAAAGATGGCAGTAGTGCAATATTTTCTTTTAAAAATGATAGTGATAGATTTAATTTAGATGGTGTTATTAAGCGAGTTAAAAGTATTAATGGAAAGGACACTAATTAAAGTGTCCTTTTGTTTTTACCTATATCTATTACTATTAAACGCTACCACTACTGCATCTAGTAACATTTTTTGCATATCCCCTTGAATTTTTTCAATAGCTTTTTCTAAAAATTTTGATTCTGGACGGTTATGGAAATAATCATAAGAAGTATCTTCCCAACCATTCCACGAGAATCCATAGTTGATGAGGGGCGCAACATTTATGGGTTGACCATCTACGAGCGAAAAGTGGTTCATTTTTTCCGAGTCACAAAATACTTTAATCTCAACAGAAGTTGTATTATATTTAACTGACGAACTTACTGAGTTTAAAAGTTCATATTGCCTAATATAATATTTTGGGGTATAGGTAGCGTAGACATTATCCCATATAGCTTCATACAATCTTTGTTCTCCTACACCTCTAATATAATCTACTTTCTTTTTAAACTCCACACTAGACATAAGATTATGTAAACTCATTTGTTTTACTTGCATATTATCACTCTTCTACTTGTTGTTCTAATTTATCTTCTTGATTCTCTTCTGCATTTTCATTTCCCATTAATTGATTCATTAGTGGTATATTATCTGTCATTGTCTTAATTAAAGTATTTACTCTTTCTACTTCTTCTTGGGGCAATGAACCAACTATATGATCAAATACTTCGATGTCAATAAGTGTTTCTGTGCCTGATATTAATTCCATAAGATTGTCTGAAAGTGGAACATTTGTAAAATATTTAACGAGTAAAGCAGGAAAAATAAAAGCGGTATCTTTGATTAATTCCAAGTCTGAAACCATATTGGGGAGTTCTTCTTTGAAAGAGAGATAATCAACTATTAATTTTTGAATATCAGTTTTCTTAAAATATTTATTTACTTCTATTGTATAAGAATCTGAGAAACGATCTGTAACTGTTAGAGATACCCTCTCGTTAAATTTAGTTGAGATTTTAGAGATATTTTGTTGATTTAATTTTTTAATAGACATTTTATTTCCTTCTTTCAATTATTATTTATTACCTAGATAGGTTTAATTCTTTAATACGCTCTTCTCTTTGAATGTCCAATAACCTATCTTCCTCTTTTTTAAATCCAACTCTCTTTTGATACTCATGTTGACATTTTTGATCACAGAAAAATCTTTTATTGGTAATATATTTATCTTGAATAACTGATATTTCTTCATTGCAGTTATTACAATAAACTATAAACCTTTTTATTTGTGCCTTACCACTACATTCTGTACTACAATAGTGATGTTCACTAGTATTATATTTGCCTGTTAATTGTTCTGTTTCAATCCCACAGTATTCACAGTTGAATATAGTCCATTTATCCAACTGTTTATGACTCATTTTTTCTTTTGTTGATGTATCAATTATTTTATGTAATTCCTCAATATTCCATGCCATATAAGGTTGAAAAATAATATCATTTAATTCTAATACATTTTCACTATTCAGTTTATAATTAAATGAGTGGTAATTATCTAATTTCCCATTGTTTTTAACATATAGTTTAATTAGTTGCTCACACAATAAGGGATTATTGTTTATTTCTTCTTCCCATAAATATAATACTTCAACATTATGATTATTTCTTAAATATGAATGCTTAATCTTATCCATTCTTATTCGATTAACCTGACGTTCATATATTATTTGTGGATATTTTCTATGGTCACAATGATAAAAAGTTCCCATATTCTCAATCATTAAACCGCTATCAATTAAATAATTATCTAATGTTACTTTACCAAATGCTTTTTCTGATTTATTATTTATATTTAATTTATCAAGTAAATCATTAATAATTATTTGTATCCCCGTTACCCTTTGATTAAAAATATCATCTTCTAACATTTTTGCAGCTCTAATTGCAGATTTCTCCTTAAATTCTTCTGTTTGTGAATATTCTTTAGCAAACCAATCTTGTCTACACTCATCTGAACAAAATCTTCTTCCGTTTTCAATTTGATATGGCTTTGCTTGATGTTCTAGTTCACACCATTCACATACTACTGTTCTATCTTCAATAGACCATTCGTGATTATACCCATTGGCATTTTCACCTGATAAATTTATAGATTGCCATTTCCCTTGACATTGAATAGAACACATTTTTTGTGAACTTGATTTAAGACACTCAAACTCTTCTTTGCATATTTCACATTCTCTAAATTCCCATTTCTCTTTGTGTTTGTATTCTAATTCACATTCTAATGAACAATAATTATTTTGATATTCTCTACCGGATTGTTGTTTTCGGATATATTCCTTATTACAATTTGTACAAATTTTATCTTCATACTTAGGAGTTTCATAATAGTAATATTTATGTTTACATTCTGTGCAACAAAATTTCTGATCAGGAACATGATCAGAAACATTAAATTCGGTTTTACAAACTAAACAGCTATTAACACCAATTATTTTGTGAAAATTCTTTCCCTTCTTTAAATTACCACTACATTGTTTGCTGCACCCATGAAGTTCAGATGCCACATATACAGAAGGAGGGACTACCATATCCTTTCCACAATTATCGCAATTACATTTTACCTGTAATGGAGTCCTTCCACTAACTTTTAAATAATAACTTACAACGTCACATAAATCTGATAAATTTTTATTTATAATAATTGCCAATTCATTCAAAAACTTTACCTTTTTATTGATTAAATTATCTATAACTAAAATATATTCTTCTAAAGTCCAACCATCTTTTATTTCATATCCCTTGCTTCTTGAAAACCATCCACATACTGTACATTTTGAGTCTAAATAACCTTTGCCTTTTGAATTAAACTCACCAACTGGTTTCTCTTTACCACAAACCTTACAAACTTTTGTCTCAACATTTGTCTTAACATTTTCCATCAATAAACAACTCGCTTTCTTATTTTTATTTTACTCGCCCATAATTATAAAAACTAGCAAGAAACGATGTGCGAGTTACATCTAATAGTGGGTAATTACTTCCACTATCTCTTGCTAGTAAAACTATCAATATTAAATTGTCAAGGTATCCTCGTTACAAGGAAACCCAATATGTATTCACTTAAATTTCCACACAACACCAAAAGAACCCACTAAACTAAGTGGATTCTTCTCAAAATCTATGATATAATCTTATTGCATGAATTCATAAATATTAAAACCCTTATCCAGCTTGTAGCTCTAACTGCAAGCTTTTCTTTTTGTCTAAAATCTTCTTCAATGTTGTATCTTATATAATTAAATGCTAAGTTTTTTTCTTGATTCTTTCTATTATCATTTTAGTTTCATCATCAATAGGGTAGTTTATATACACATCATCAGAAGATACTCCATTTGTTTGTTCAACGTATTTGTTTGAAGTGCCACACAATAAAGAGTAATCAACTAAAAGTGGAAATTCTGATATGATCTTATATTGATAAATAGATATATTCAAATGGTTAGCTAATTTGATTACATCTTTGTTTTCCATTACGCCAGAACCAATTAATATTCCATGTATATTGTTTATGTCCGTGTTAAATTTTTTCTCGACAGCCATTATATAGTCATATACCTGATAAATATTTTTTCTGGTAATTTGATCTTTCTTTAATTCTACAATGTCAAATGTTTGCTCACGATAATTCTCAAAAAATATGTCCATTACCCCATACTCAGTCTCATATTCATCATATATTTCAAATTCTTCATCATTGTTATAATAAGAAAGAATGACATCTAAGCATAAATTAATATGTTTATGCAAATATGATTCAGATGAAAATTTATCATTCTTAAATATATTGAAATAATTTAGAATGTGTTTTTGTTTACTAAATAAACCATCTTTTCTAATCAAATTAAAAATCTCCGCAATTAATTTATTAGCTACATCTACTATTTTTGAATACTCCTCTTTATCTATTTTTTTTGAATATTTAAGATGTCCCAAACATTTTCTATTTGCTAAATCATTTAAATAAACAGCAAATTCCAAATCATTATTACAACCATTACAATGTTTTAGTAATTTTATAATATCTGATTTGAATAAAAATGTTTCTAAATATGGGTAAAAATCAAAACTTTTTTCTTTTGTGAATATTTTACTCATTAAAACAAACCTTTCAAAATGTTTTATACCATATATTAAAGGGGGATAATAAAATCCCCATAATATTCATCAAACTAACTTAACCCCAACAATCACAATCTCATCAAAATAAACATCAAACACTTCCTAATAAATCCTCTAACCAAACCATCCTTAACCTGAACTGTACAATTTCCATAATATCGTTCCTCAAACTCTTCATTGGCATAATACTCTTCATAATTCCATTCCTCATAATAATCTCTGCAAGGGAAAATCACTAACTTACCCATAATTATACCAACTTCTCTATGTATTCATCACCTTTATCCTTATACTTCTTCCTAATATCTCTCACCATCCTACGATGTAAACCCACACAACCAACCTTTATATCCTTCACAACAACAAAACTATCCCTACTACCACAACCTAAATCCCTACCCCTTACAAACGATTCTATAACATCCTCACGACTATAAAATTCTTCAACCATCCAATCTAAATCATATCCTGCTAATAAATTAATTTCCCTTAATTCACTAATCTCATTCTGCAACTCTAAATTAATTTCATCACATTCGTACTCGAACCAACTAAAAGGATAAGGAGTAGAATAATAACTCCACTTGTAATTTGCTACTAAAAATATAGACAAATATACTCATCATCTATATTTTAGACAATTCTTGGTTCATCGTGTCTGCTTTTGTGGTATTGCTACCACTACTTGCATTTGATGTAACACTCCACAAGCGTAAATTCCCGACAAGCCATCGGTATTTGTAAATATTTTTTCTTTAAGCAACATTATATTCCTTAGCATTCTTTAAATTAATACTCGCATTTTTATCACGATCAATAATAATTCCACATTCCTTGCAAATATATTCCCTATCAGAAAGTTTTAAATCCTTGTTAATACTTCCACATTCACTACACGTTTTACTTGAAGGAAACCATTTATCAACTACTCTTAACTCAATATTATTCCATAAACATTTATATGTTAATTGTTTTCTGAATTCATAAAAACTCTGTTCGGCAATTGCTTTGGATAAATGCCTATTTTTCATCATTCCTCTAACATTCAAGTCTTCGATTACGATATACTCTGGTTTGTTTTTCACCAAAGTATTTGTAATTTGATGGACATAATTTAAACGTATGTTAGATAATCTTTGATGAATAGTTCTAATTTGCGATTCTAGTTTAATAATATTTTTAGTTTTAATGAATTTCTTACCATCTTTATTCATTTCGTATTTTCTAGAAACTTTCCTTTGCAATCTTTTAAGTTTTTTCTTTAATTTTTTAACATCCTCAGTTTTATTGACATTTCTAAACGGTTCATCAATATTACTAACAATAGCTAAATCTTTAATTCCTAAATCAATTCCAATTCCTTCATTCTTGATACTTGAGTAGTCATTGTAATCAACAACATCACATAATACTGAAACATAGTATCTTCCAGCCTTCATTGAAACCGTACCACTTACTACTTTAGCGTTTGTAGGAATATAACCTTTTTCTTTCAATTCAACAAATCCTAAAGTTGGGATTTTGATTCTATGACGTTCAATAGTCCAATCTGTTTCATTATTCTTTGAAAAATAAATCTTAACATCTTGATTCTTTTTCTTTTTAAATCTTGGAAATTTAGATTGCCCTTTAAAGAATCTTTTGTATGCAGTTTCAGCATTTACGATTGCCTTTTTTCTTGCTTTAGAACCGCAATTATCAATCCATTTAAATTCATCTAATACTTTAACTTCATGATTAATATATTTATTAAAATCATTCGCGCTCATAAATGCTTGTTTCTTATCTATTTTCCCTTCCTTAAATAATTCATACAACTCTTGGTTTTTAGCTAAATAAGAATTATAGAGGAAACGGCATATGCCAATTGATTGATGTATTTTATTGATATGTTTTTCAGTTATTCTAAGTTCAGTTTTAAATCCTTTGAGCATACTTCCACATCCTCTATAATTTTCTTTTGAGGAGAACTACCATCTAATACCAACTGAACATAATAATGATATTTCATTAATGTAGAATTGTAAATCTTTCTACATTTCTCAAAATTCTTATTCAAAATATCTTCTTGATATTTTTCAGTTTTCAATGGAAGAGTCAAAACAAAATTAGACATAGTATTCACCACCTTTCTATTAATTAAATCTGTAAGAGAAGATACCCTTCTCTTACAGTTATCAAACTATAATAATCACAATTAACCGAAATTAATGCAAAATTCTATTACCAATATCAATTTCTAAATCCATACAATAATCTTTGGTTTCTTTCTCAGTGTCTCCATTGCACTTCTTATATTCATAAACACAAGTAAACAATTCATCACCAATTAAACATCTTTCTCTCATAGTTAAAATTGCTTCTCTAAATATAAAGTCTAAATCAAAACTCTCATACATACTATGTATCTCTTCCATAATCTTAATTATAACTTCCCAATGATCCTTAAAATTCTCATAGACAATCTGAGAAATACTACTTATCCACAAAACATCACAATGATAAAACTTATCATCATTCTTACCAATATCATAAATTGCATCATAAATCTTATGATAAATTTCATCATTCATAATCTTCAAACTGTTATAATAAGCATGAATTTTATTAGCAATTTTAGTTGGATTTGAAGGGGAAATGATATTACATAAATCAGACCATGAAAGGTGGATGTCTGTATTGAGTCTTAGTTCATTACACAAATGAGAAGTACGAAATTCCAAAAGTTCCAAGATATCTAATTCTACTTTGTCATCATAAGATAATTGTTTAGGTTTGGATAATTGTTCAGTTTTTCTCATAATTTAAAACTCCTCTACTTCTAATAATGTTAAGGCCTTGTGTTTACTTTGCCTCACATCTATTATTATAGAGGAGTCTTGAAAAATAGTCAATAGTATACGATAAAATATTATCAAATAAATACCTATATTTTTATAGAATAATTTTATTCATTGCGTTCATACTCTATAAGTTGATCAATGCTACACTCTAAAAAGATGGCAAATTTTACAAGTACATCTAACATCATATTTTCTGACTTCATAAGTTGATACATTCTTTGAGGAGTCATACCAATTTGTTTCGCCACCCATGTCTTTGATGCGCCAGTCTTATTGTGATATTCATTCACTTTTTCTTCTATTTTATTATAAATTTTTACTTGCAACTCAATCACTCCTTATATCATCTATTATACCACATGACTCATATGTCTATCAAAATCAAAACATATGTATAAGGAAGTGCGACAAATAATAATCAGTAACCTTTACCTCTATATAAGCATAATATCACACCAAACATATCCATGTCAATTAATTTTATTTTATACTTTACAAATCAAACTTATCCATGTATAATGATAAAGGAGATACAAATGGAAAATATAATAAAGAAAGGAAGTGATATTATCATTCGAGATGGGCCTAAGAAATAGATACATAAGGATATATATT
>Ga0209728_1001753_pt1 | contig 12390 bp, 28 predicted proteins | sample RifGroD1_FD_183997 | JGI IMG/M metagenome (GOLD analysis project Ga0209728, IMG submission 183997) | Groundwater microbial communities from Rifle, Colorado, USA - Groundwater D1 (SPAdes) (version 2) | ecosystem: Environmental > Aquatic > Deep subsurface > Groundwater | place: Rifle, Colorado... | reverse complement strand
ATGTAATCAAAAGTTATATGCTAACTATTAGAACAATAGAATTTGAAGAAGATGAGGATGAAGAGGAACTTATTGAAGAAATATTCTATTATCTTAATAGTGGTGTGCCGATGGCAAAAGAGCATTTAGCATTGATATCAGCACCTAAGAACGTACAGGAATTTTGTCATAGAATGATTACAGAGCATGACCTTTTTGTAAGTATTGCTAAATTTACAGAAGCTAGTATTAAAAAATCAGATAAGCAAATGACAATTTTACAGAGTGTCTTGTTAGTATCTGGTTTGCTATACGAAAGTTTTGCAGCAAAACACATTGAAGAAGTGTTTGCTAAAAATGAAATAACAGAAGAAGTTTTGATTCAAACAGAAAAGGCATTTACTGATATTGCTGATACTTTTCAATCTGCACATAAATTTGTAGTTAAAATCAATATACCAATTATGACATATATGTTTTTTAATGCTACTGACGAAAACAAAGGTCAAGTAAAAGAAAAATTATTAAATTATGTTAATAAGGGAATGGCTCCTGGAGATAAATATAAGGCATATACAGGTGCAGGGAATGTTAAGAAGGATAAAGTATTGAAGCGTATTAGTGGTATGTTTGAAATTTGTGGAGTGGTAGAAGTACCAGTTGTAGTAGTAAAACAGACTTATGAAGAGATTAATGCAGTATTGCAGGAATTTAAAGGTGAATCTGAACCTAAGATTGAACATGAAGATAATTCTACTAACGATAATGTCAATGTGCAATCTGAACTTGAATCTGAATCTAATGAAATACCAGAATTAACAATAGATGATATTCCTGAAATTGATTTGACAGGTGAAGTAAGTTAATAGGGAGGGTTAAAATCCCTCTCTAATCCTTTAAAATTAAGTTTAAGGAAGTTAAATTTAATGAGTAATAATAGTATCTATCTACAGAACGGTTATAAGAATAAAGATGATTATCTTAAATCTTTATCTGAAGACTATGGAGTGCCTTTAGAAACAGTTTACATTCTTGCTGAGACACTTGGAGAGAACGAAGAATTTGACGCATTAATTTCAGCTTTAGAAGATGCAGAAGGAATGATTTTTGATGAATAAGAGGGAAATTAATCTCCCTCTTCTAGCAAATAAAAGGAGTTGGCACAATGAATACTAACATTAAAGATACATACTTAGGTTTTACTGATAACCTAAAACCAATGCAGAAAGTAAGAGCAGAGAAAACATTAGACAATCTAATCAGATACAATGGCAATGTAATAACCAACAAAGAATTTATCCTTATTAAACTACAAGAAGGATTAATCCCAGGCATAGAGGAAGATTATTCCTATTACAGCAGAAAACTACAAGGCGAAACTAAACCAAAAACAGACTACAGACTTAAAGATCAAGATGGTAGCTTCTACCATATTACAAAAACAGAATATAATTATGCTTTATATCTCTTAGACAATAACTTTCTTGATGAGCAAAAAGTTAAAGAGTTTATAGTAGCAGAAAATAACAAACTTCTTCAATCAGCGCAAGATGAATTCAATCAGAAGCAACAAGAGAAAGAACGTAAAGAAACTTTAGAAAGACAAAAACAAGAGTTTAATAATTGGTTGAATGAGCAAACAAATAATTATAATAACAATGAAAAACTTGATATTGTTAAGAGTATTTTCTTAGATGTTCAAGGTCAATATAATGAATTAATGTTATGTAAATTTCTAGTATTGATTGAGAATATAAATAATCCTATGTGCAAAGATATGTTGAAAAGTTGGTTGCATAATCACAATACTACAAGTAAGAAAGTGTTTTATCATATAACAGGCATAAAATTACCGTCAACAGATAAAGGTACTATGCCATTGTTAGATAGTTTGAGTACAGTAGATTTTAAAGGTATTATCCCATATACTAAGAAACAATCAAAAGTTAATAAGGTTAATAAAGAAGTAATAACAGACACATTCTATAAGTTAGTAAGAAAACCTGAACCACACTATGAAGAAGTTATAGGCATTCCAATAAGCAAGTATGGACTTAATATGTTTATAACTCAGGATGCTAATAGTGTATATAATATATCCGAAGCAAAAAGTGGATTATTAATTACTAATGCATCCACAAAGAATGAGTTAATGAAAAAGTTAAAGGATACTATTGAGCAGTATGGAATTGAAAAAGTTAATAAAATGATTCAAGAACAAATTGATAGAATTGGGATTGGTATTAGTCCAAAGTATAGGGATGTTATATAAGCATAAAAATATTACAAAATCATAAAATAATAGTTGCTATGTGCCTAAGCATGGTGATATAATATAATTATAAAATAACAATACATAAAATAAGGAGCGATAAAAAATGTGTAGGGCAAAACGATACACTGAACAATTACTAGAGATTTATGATAATATTAATCAAGATTTAGAATATTTTAAATATAAGTTACATTATTTACAATGGTTGGAACAAGACTTATTACATATTATAGAAAATAAAAATTTCAATGTCGTACAAGGTTATAAATTATCTAAAAAACTTAAAGAAACTAGAAATGAACGCAGAGATTATAAGATTGAATTAGAAACTATGATTAATTTAAAGAAAACATTTGTTGATAAGAATATTAATTATCTTAAGAATACATATGATAGTATTAAACGACAAGATGAAGAGTTATTAAGTTTAAGAGATAACAGGGTATATAAACCTAGAGTTTTAGAAAGTATGGAATTAAGGGTAATTGTACCGTTGAATCGTAAAGTGATATGATAGGAGGAATAACAATGTGTCTATATTATGTTCCTACTAAAGTAGCTAATCAATTCAAAAATCTTCGGATTAAATTTAATAATTTAACTATGCCTATTGTAAAAAGAAAATTAACTGCTATGATTATTGCTACTAATTGGAGAAGTGAATTGATTGAGCAAGAGAATAGCATATATAAGCATGAATTCAATGGTATTGTAATTATTGCAGATAGACAAAGTAAACGTGTTAGGAAAGTTTACAGTAATCCATTAAGCAGGAAAGATGATAGTAGAAGTGCATGTTCATATGAAAAAATATGTAAAGCACTTGGATTAAATTCAAATAAAAATGATTTTAAACCTAAAATTATTACTGATCAAAACATAATCAATCGATAAATTTGGTAAAAAGTGAGGATTGAATTATGGATATAATGAAACTAAAAAAGGATTATAAATTAACAAATGATGAAATAGACGAAATAATATTTCTTGAATCTTTAGAAAATAAAACTGAATATGTTAATTGTTGCAAATGTGGAAAAAGAATTTTAAAATCAGTAGCTAATAAATATAATAGTTGTTGTTTATCATGTTTTGATTTTTGGTATTGCTGATATTGAGGAGGAAAATAAAAATGAAAAAGAGATTAATAAAGAAAATAAACAAAACAAAAATAGATAATATCCTAAATCAAATTTCAACTAATTTTACCATAACCCAAAAAATATATGGCAATGGATATTTTATTTTTACATTTGGTCAAAACACTGTATGTCATTTCATCTTAAAAGAAACTCCACTATGGAAATATGGAATATGGTTAAATAAAAAAGGATTTCAAATATTCGGTGAGCATGAATGGTTAATTGACAAATTTAAACCAAGTAGAACATATTTAAGTTATGAGAATGATATACAATCTTTTATTGAAAAAATTAAAGCAATAAGTGAAAATCCAAAACTTTACTTTGTTGATTCATATACCAGTGGAGATGCTCTAGATGCATACGAAAAAGAAGATTGGGGAGATGGGGAGTTTAGTTTTAAAGGTTATCAAGCAATTAGAGAATTTAATGAGGAAACACAATTATGGGATAAATTTAGAAGGGATGAATCAGTTATTCAGGAAGAATTTGTTGATAATAAATGGGATGAATATTGTAAGCAACGTGAAGAAACGAAACAAGGACATGAATTTGACAGAAAGTTTGCCTTTGATTTCTTTAAAACTATTCCTAATATGTATTCATGTATAACAGCAGTAGGGATATATGATAGAGATAAGAATGGTTGGAAATGTAGTCCAAAATATGATATAAAAATAGTATTAGATAATAATATGATTCAAGAAAAATTTGATAATTTGTATGATGAATTGAATGATTTAGTGTATAATAAAAATAACTCAGAAGAAAGAAAGTCATATGAACATCAATTTTCATTAATGGGATGTTATAGTGATATTAAAGATATTAAGGATTGTAATTACAAGTTTTATAAAACAGTTTGAAATGGTTATATGGTATCAATTTGAAATAAATGGAGGTAAATAAAATGAAATTAGAATTAAAAGTTTATAGTGCATTGCCTTGTGAAACAAAAATGTTTATAATTAATGGTGTAGATTCTGATAAAAATTGGTTCGTTAGTAATTATGATGATGGTAGAGGTGAAGAAATTGAATATGGTTGTAATAACAGAGTAACTAAATTATTAAGAATATCAGAAGTAAGAAATAATCTTCCAGAATCATTGAAAGATTTATCTGTTGAAGAAATAGAAGAAATTCAAAATAGACTTGAAGAAGAATTAGTTAGTGGTGGATGTGGTTGGTGTGTATAATATAAATTAGGAGGTTACATATATGAATTCATTACTAAGAAAAAGAAAATCTAATCCAGAATTAGACAATAAAATTGATAAAATTATTGAGCAAGTCAAAAACAAACAGATACCAGAATTATATCCTAAAGAAATGGTTAATAATCTTCATATAGATAGAATTAGTTTAAGAAGTGATTTTATTAAAACTATAGGATTCACTCTCATATCTAGTGATTGGATTAAACCATTATCTCAATGGATAGGTAATAGAAAATGTCTTGAAGTTATGGCAGGAACAGGTTCGTTGAGTTTTGCTTTACAACAACAAGATATAAATATTATTGCTACTGATAACTTTTCTTGGGAAGGTAATTCTAACTGGAATGATAATGAAAATTATTGGACAGAAATTGAACATATAGATGCAATAGAAGCAATTGAAAAGTATGGTAAAGATATTGATATTATTATAATGTCGTGGCCTTATATGGATGATACTGCACATAGAATTTTACAGAGTATGAGAAAAGTAAATTCAAATTGTATTATGATATTTATTGGTGAAGGTATGGGTGGATGCACAGCAAATGATGAATTTTTTGAAAGTATTCAAGAAATTGAGGATACAGAGTTTGAGCAAGCAGTAAGTAATTTTAAGCAATGGTGGGGTATACATGACTATCCACAATTGGTTAGATAATGTTAAATATATAAAAAGGAGAATGAGAAATATGAGTTATAAAAAATGTTTGGAATTGGCAAATGCAAAAGTTTTAACCTTTGAAAATTTTGGTTCTTATCAAGGTGATTGGTGGGCGAAGGTAAGTTATAATGGAAAAATAGGTTGGATTCATGGATGGTTTGGTAGTTGTTCTAGTTGTGATGCATTTCAAGCAGAATTTGGTTGTGAATTACATGAGCATGAAGATGATGATTGTATAAGTTATTATGATTTACCCGAAAAATTTAAAGAAGATTGTCCTAATTGTCAAGATTTAATGAAAAGAATGAAAGAATTTGGTGAGAAATATTTAGATGATTTATATACACAAGAAGAAGCAGAAAGTAAAGCAAGCGAAAATTTAGATTGGGATGGAAATGCTCAAGAGATGTTAGATTTTATTAAAAATAATAAGATTTAGATTAAAATAACTATATATAGTATAAATAAGTATATAAAATAATTGGAATAAAAAATAAAAATCATAATATAAAAAGGAGGTGATAATTAAATGAAAGGAGGTGATAAATATAAAAAATAATTATATTATAGAAGGAGATATTGTTAAAATTGTTTTAGATACAAAATATGGGAAATTTTATGCATTAATAGATTTAGAAGACTTTGATAAGGCTAACAATTGTGAAAACAAATGGTGTTTACGTTCATTAAAACATCAATACGCTCAACAAATGAAAGTAATAGGTAAGGAAGGGAATAGAAGTAAATATACTACTATTAAATTACATAATATTATAATGGATTGTCCAGAAGGGATGCGAGTAGATCATATTAATCATAATACATTAGATAATCGAAAACAAAACTTAAGGATTATAGAACATAAAAATAATATTACACATCGAAAAGGTGCTAATTCTAATAGTAAAACTGGTGTTAGAAATGTTAATCTAGTAACTAGATATAGTGGAGAACAAGAATATTGGGTACAATTAATGAAAGATGGTAAAAGATTTAAATGGGAATTTCCACTAGAACAATTTAATGAAGCATGTATTTTTGCAGAACAAAAACGTCAAGAAATATTTGGCAAATATGCAGGGAATGGTTAATACATAGTGTTATATTGGTTTACGGTAATCCTTGAACCGTAAACCAATATAAGGAGAATTGACATGAATAAATATATTGCCAGTATCAAAGTAAATGGTAAAATAGTACAATTAGAAGTAGAATCTAAATCAATAATTAAAGCAGAAGAATACTTTAAAAATTACATTAAATATTGGGGTGTAGTGTGGCCTGGATGGAGTAGTGCTATTATTGTTAATATTGAGGAGTTGATATAATCTATATGAAAAAATTAGACTTAGATGAACTACATAAATTTGCATGGATATGGTTAGTAGAAGGTGAACGGTTCAACAAATTAACACCAGAGCAATCATTGTTCTTATATGATATAATGGTTGTGTTGAATAAAGTGAAACAGAGTGGTATTGATATAATTGTTAACGATGAGACACAAAGAAATATGTATGTTGATAGGTGTAAAATTAAATGAAAGAATAAAGGGAGTAATCATATATGACCAACCTACAAAAATTCAAAAATCTAATGAATCAATTCAAAGTAGAAATATTTGAGGAATTGGATGAATATAATTGTACTTCTATCAGACTAAAAACTAATCATCATAATACAATTCCTTTATTTTACTTTGATGAAACAGGTAAATTTATAGAAGTAAATACTGGCGTAGCAAATGGTAAATGTCAAGTTTGTGGTGCTGTAGTGGTTTGTGAGAGTTAAAAAATTACTTAATGAGGAAGGTGAAATTATATGAATAAATGTGATACATGTAAAAATAAAGGCACTCATATATGTCTTCATTGTTTTATAATGGGTGGAGATACTACATATGTTTGGTATGAACCTATTGAGGAAAATAGTAAATAATTGAATATAGGAAGTGAAATACATGAAACCTATAAATGAAAAAATTATATGTCAACATTGTGGTCAACTTATTGGATTTAAACATAATTTAAATAATACAGAGTATAAAGCTAATACTATTTTATCTCCAAATAAATATAGTACTATTACACAGTCAAAAATTCGTGGTACTGTATATGTATAACCTTATGGAAGTTATAAAGTAAATGTAGGTTATGAATTAGAAACACAATTTAATTGTTTAAAATGTAATAAGAAAACTACAGTAAAGATAGTTAATGAATATTAATAGAAAATGAGATTTTGGTTTTAAAGGAGAGAATATTATGAACTTCATATTGATTGAAAATATTGTTGATACCTTAGTAAATACAAATTTGATGTTTGACGAAGGAATTAAAAAGGCTTGGTATTATAATAATCAAATAAAAGATATATACCCAAATGAACAAGAAATTGAGGTTATTCATAGATTAATTTTTTGGAGTACTCCTAGCCAGTTATGGTCAAAAACATATAAGAAGCCGACTAATGAAGAAAAATATAAACTAGTTGAAAATATTTCTGATGAAGAGAAAATGGTTCTTAAAACTTTAATAATTTTGAAATATAATCAAATTTACAGATTGAATCATGTTTTTATTCCTGTAACAGAAACTTATGAAATAGATATTAATGAAAGAAATCACCCTCAGTTATTTTTTTATGGTTTATTTCATAACTTAGAAAGAGAAGTTTTTTATAATATCAATAAATTATTAGAAATATAGATTATAACATAATGAAATGTGAAGTTGATCATGATATTGAAAGGAGGAGTATTAACTATGCTAGATAAAATTATGCAAGAATTTAACTTAAAACATGATTGGTGTTCTGATTATGATGTTTATGTTTGTAAAAATGAAAATTTACTTATCCAATTCATATATCCTCATAATGGTACAGATTGGAAGTATTGTTTAAGAGCAGATTTTCCAGAGACACTTGATAAATGGGGTGTTGCATTATTTGAGGAATCATTTGAGTATGATGAATTAGATATTGTTATTATAAAATTAAAGGAATTTGTTAATGATAAAGAGAGTATTATTAGAAGAGAAAAGGAAACATATCCAGAATTATATGATGAGGATTATAAATTATAATAAAAAGGAGAAAATATAATGAGCGACGAAGTATATTATAAAATTTATTATTTAGATCGTGAAGATCATGTAACTGTAGTTTGTATGCAATATTTTGATGAATATGATTATATACAAGAACATTTCTTTAAAAATGAGAATGGAGAAATATTAAAATTTGAATGGGAACATGAAGTAATTCAATGGCTTATAGATAATGTAAAGGATGATAAGATTGATCCTGAATATAAGCAATATGGATTCAATCAGAATAATTTATGAAATAATATAGGAGGTAGTCATATGTTAAAATACCTACACTTAAAATTTATTAGATTAAAATCACTAATAAATAAAGATGCAATAATATGTGCTGTAGATAAAAAGAATAATATGACTTACATTATTAAAAATGGTAGTATTGTAGATACTATTCCAATAAGCAATAATATAATTAGAGGTAAACGGAGTAAAATACCACTATTGTATTATGATTTTGAACAGGATAATATAGACGAAGTAATTAAAGAATACATAATATAATAAAGGAGCGTAATCAAATATGTTTGTTTTAGGAATTATTATAGGTTTAATAATTGGATTTTTTATTACAAGAGATATATGTAAATTTTGTATTGCAAGTTATCTTGTAACAACAGGAAGAACAAAAAGAGCAAGTATAGATATAGCAAGAGTTATTCTTAACGGAAAATATGTAAAATTTAATAAACAAAAAATGAAAAACACAATAAATGATTGATATGTCACGAAATTTCTCAAACCCTTTGTTTATAAGGGTTTTTATTTTATAGAATTTTAAATAATCAAATATATAAGAATACTAAAATAAATATGTTGACATATATTTCTCATCTATGATATAATAATTATAATAAGAAATTAATTAATCAAATCAACAAATCGAGGAGGCATACATAAATGACACATCAACAACAACAAGAAACCATCCTAAGCAAAGTTAAAAAATTATTAGCACTTGCAGAAAATAACACTTCAGCCGATGAATCTCAAAATTCTTTTCTTAAAGCACAAATGTTACTCTTAAAACATGGATTAACTATGAATGACGTTGCCAATTCTGATAATACTAACACTAAAAATGTTTTAAATACTTTAATTGATGAATCATCAAGAATGTTATGGTGGAAAAAATCATTGGCAAGTATTATTAGTAATAATTTTCGTTGTAAGTCATTTACATCTTTTAGAACTGCAAATACTAGAATTTGTATTATTGGTTTGGAAGAAGATGTGAATATTGCCACTGAAATATATAACTATGCGGTAAGAACAATAGAACATCAAAGTAAGATGTATGTGAAACTTAATAAAAAATTGAATACTAAATCAGCAGGATTAAAAAATGATTTTATTCTTGGTTGGTTAAGTGGATTAGAAGATAAATTTAAAAAACAAGTAGAATCTTGCAAGGAATACGGATTAATACTTGTTAAAGATGCTTTAGTTGTTACAGAAATTGAAAAGATGAAATTAAGAACAGGACAAAAAAAGCAAGATAACTGCTAATAGAGATGCAGATGCTAGAAATGCAGGGTATAAGAGTGGTAATAGTTTTAATGGGAATAGTAAGATGATTGGATGCAATGTGTGATATAATAAATTAATTCAATAAAAAGTGAGAGGAGAATATTAATATGAATACAGAATTTAATTTTATTGAACCTAAAAGACAAATTGAATTATCTTTAAATGAACTTAAGAAATTAAGCAATGAAAGAGTATTAATTAAGTCGTTACCAAAATGGTTGAATGTAAATAAAGAGTGTGAATATATTGAAGAATATCGGATAATTAAATCTATCAAAAAAATATCACCTAAGAAATTAGATTTGCCTTGGGCATGGAACGAAAACAATTATGGAGAATATTGGATTGCATATCTTTGTGAGTAATGGAGGAATATATATGTTAAAATATATAAAAAAACGGTATAATATTAGCAATATTATTAATATCTAGCATAGGTTTAATATATTGTATTAATAGTAATGATTATATAATCATTACTATATGGATTATTTATACAATTATTAATGGATGTACTGCTTATTTTTCAATATTTAATAAATAAAAGGAGTTGAATAAACATGAGTATAGTCAGACCAAGAGAATATTATAAATGTGATTATTGTGATAAAACATCATATAATTCAAAAGATTTCAAATATAATGATGTTTCAGGATTAGATAATAAAAGTTATGATATGTGCTCAGATAAATGTATGGAAAATCATAGAAAATATTTGGAAAGATTATATTTAAATAAACCAAAATATCTTAGTTTTGATTTTTCTGGAACAGTTGAGGAGCATATTAAAGAATTTGTATGGGTTAATTATTAAGTATAGAGAGATTAATTTATAGCAATTATATAATTTATAGGAGGAATTACATAATGTTTGCAACAGACCAACAAGGATGGGACACTTTTGATTTGGCAAATGTTTTATCTAATTTACCTGATAGTATGAAACCTATGTTTGTAAAAATAATTCGTAGTGCTATGACAGGTAAAGAATTGAATCAAGAAATTAAAGATGTATTGACTTATGCTTATTATCATAGCACATTGCCTATTGATGATGAAGAAGTTTTGAGTTGGTAATTATAATTATATTTATGAGATTGTAAAGGAGATAAGATAAACTATGCAATTAAAATATGGTGGTGGGCGTAAAGTATTTATATTTGATAAAATAGTAATCAAAATACCATATACATGAAAAGGATGGTTATCAAATATTAATGAAATTTATAATTGGCATACATACAAAGATTTAAAATATATTATGTGTCCTATATTGTTTCATGATTTATTAGGAATATTTATAATAATGCGAAAGGCAAATCAAGATAATTTAAAAGAATATGAAAATTATTTAAACACAGTAATAGATAAACACAAGGTGATATATGATAACATAGAGTATCCACATCCTGTATTGAATGATAAACATTATTCTAATTTAGGTGTGTATGAGGACAAATTAATTAAAATAGATTACGGAAATTGGTATTGGTTATATAATATATATGTAGATATTAAAAATAAATTAAATGATATAAGGAGAAAAATAATATGATAATTAAAACAACTAAATTTGAGGGTACTATGTATGGCAACGGTGAACAAAATATTTTTGCAATAACAAGAGATAGTTATGTAGATATATTCAAAGAAGAACCAGAAGAATATGATATTGATTATGTGTATAATAATTTATATAGTATGTATCCTGATCATTGTTATCCTGAATTGGAAAAAGGTAAAATGTATAAATTTGAGATAATTGTTAGAGTAATACTTGTTGAATAATATATCATAATAAAAGCAATTTTTTGTTCAAATATAAGGAGGTAAATAATTATGAAAAAAGAATGTGAAAATTGTAAATGGTTAAAAAATAGTTGGATGTGGGAATGTATGTGTCCAGATGGGCAAAATAATATGAATGAAATATGTTGTGATAATTGGGAAGAAAAATGAAAATGAATAATACTCAGAAAATTCTAAATAAAATTATTAACTTCATAGATGATTACTATAAAATAGCACCTATATTTTACAAAAAATGGTTAGATAAATATGGAATTAGTAATCTTAATTTTATAAATAATATGTCTATCGAAGAAGAAAATGATCAACAATATGAAGATGATCAAATGAATCCTGATGATATAATGCCAGATACAATTGATACTATAGACGATGATGAAATATTTGAAGATATTCCTGAGAGTTTAAAACTAACTAAACAATTCCAAGATGAATTAAAAGAAATAGATATTAATGATATTTGGGACGATGAATTAAAACCAGAGATAAAAGCTAAAAAGTGTATTGTCTATGGAAAAGAATATACTGAGACAACTAATAGAAAGAATTATTGTCAAAATTGTATAGATAAACAAGAAATATTAGATAAAAGTGCCAGAAGATATAGGGATAATCAAAAATATAATTGTGCAGATGAATTATAATTAAAATACATATATACATAAAA
>Ga0209728_1001750_pt1 | contig 12392 bp, 12 predicted proteins | sample RifGroD1_FD_183997 | JGI IMG/M metagenome (GOLD analysis project Ga0209728, IMG submission 183997) | Groundwater microbial communities from Rifle, Colorado, USA - Groundwater D1 (SPAdes) (version 2) | ecosystem: Environmental > Aquatic > Deep subsurface > Groundwater | place: Rifle, Colorado... | reverse complement strand
TAGATAAAAACTGTGCTTAATTTTGCTTTATATTGCTTAGAAAAACTAATGTAGGATAAGTTTTGTTCATAACGCAATCGAGATTTAATTATCTTAATAGCGTGCTATTTTTATAGTCCTACACTATATATGTATATTTGTTTAGAGAAGCTTACAATATGCTTGTAGGACTTCTCATTTGATTTTGTGTGATGTTACTATATTCTCTACAAGGAGGATTAATCAAAAATGAAACAATTAAATAAAGAAGAAAAATACACTATTTGCCCTAAGTGTGGATTTGAACAATACTGGCCTAAGTACATTAATTATAAAGATATTACTTTATGTAATAAATGTGGGCATTGGGAACCAAGGGATATTGAAATAGAGATTAATAGATTAAATAAAGAATAATAAAATCACATTGGTCGATTTGTGATTAATTAACATTGAAAATAAATTGTAACGAGGTATAAATTTGGATAGTAAGTTAGTAGAAATCTGTTACAAAAAATATAATAAAACTTTGAATAGGTCATGGGATTCACTTGCTCTGGAATTTAATTATACCAGTGGTGAGGCATTAAGAAGTAAATTTAAGAAATATAGAAAAGCAAATGGGAATTTAAAGACTAGAGATATTATAAATAATCTTATTCTTAATATAGCTGATAGTAAAGAAGAAGTTGCGTTATCAGACATAAAAATTAAGGAGATAAATCTCAAGAAGGAAAGAATTCGTCTTAGAGACCAAAGAAGTAAATTAAATACCTTAATAAGACAATCTGCTAGAAGCGATGGTTTAAAAGAATTATTAGAATCATCTATTAAAAATGGAAAGTTTAATGATTTTGAATTTATCATTCCAGAACATAAATATGGTGAAGATAATGAAATGATAATTCCAATTTCAGATTCACATTATGCATTAACTATTGATAATGAGTTTGAGAAATACAATACAGATGTTTTTCTTGAAAGATTAGCAAATTATACAATGCAAATACTAGATATTAAAAAGACACATAAGATAAACACTTGTCATATAGCGTTTTTAGGTGATTTGATATCAGGAGTACACATGAATATTATAAGATATTCTAATCAAGAAAATGTTGTAAGTCAAGTACAAAATTTCTCAGAGTATATGGTTAAATTTTTAGATAAATTAAGTCAACATTTTGAAAATATCAATATTTACTTTGTAACAGGTAATCATGCTAGGAATTTTCAAGATAAAAAAGAATCTATCGACAGTGAAAGATACGAGAATTTTATTATTTGGTATCTAAAAGCAAGAATGTCTAATCATAAAAATATTGTGTTTCATGATTCTATTCTTGATAATACAATTGCTGTCGGAAAAGTTAAAGAAAATACTTGTTTCTTTACACATGGCGATAAAGATACTCCTAGTAGGATAGTAGAAAAACTAACACTAATGATTGGAGAAATACCAAAGTTAGTATATTTTGGTCATTCCCATCACTTCAGTATTGATACTATTCAAAAAGTAAAAACAATCATGTCTGGAAGTTTCTGTGTCAACGATTCGTATTGTACTGGGATCAGAGTAATAGGTGAGCCAAGTCAAACAGTTAGTATTATAGGTAACGGTGGAGTAGTTTGTGTTTATGACTGCAAACTTAAATAAAATAAGTCTGAAAGGTTAAATGGTAATAACAATGAGTTTTCAAAAAATTAAATTTAAAGAAATTATTAATGGAGAAGAAAAAACATATCAAATCAACGATAAATATGTAACTGAAGAAGTTTATAATTCAATGTTAAATGACGAATCACTATACGTTTTACCTCCTTTACCTAAAATGAATGGAAGTCCTGAAAATAATTGTAAAGTTGTAAATATTAATAAAAACAATCCTAATGTAGAAGAGTGTGCTTGTGAAGAGTGTCAAGAACTATTACAAGTAATTTATGATATCAGAGAAATAGATGATAATGAAGCATTAGAAGGGTTAAGAAGTTATGTTGAAGCAATAAGGATAAAAACAAATTTAGAAGCTTTAGTTAATGTTTATAACGAACTTGGCAATGGAATGATTAAAACTTCTGCTAGATTAGAGGATCAATTAGAAGAATTTTTGAGTCAGTTTGACGTAGTTGAAGAGTAAAATAAAATTATAAAGGCAGGACAATACAAAATGATTAATAAGCAAAAATATACAATTGAACAAGTTGAAGGTATTATTGATTCTCATATTGAAAATGATAAGGATTTTACATTTATATGTAATTTTGAATTAGCACATTATATTTATGATTATTTAGGTAATGAGTATGATTTAGAAGCAACTTCTGTTGAATTGTCTTCAGAAATTGATGAATACTATGTTTCCATGTCTTTTTACGAAGACGGAGATATTGATTTCTTTTGCGAATTTGCTAAATGGGATCAAACTGGAACATATAAATATAGTGAAGGTATTGACTTAGACTATTTTGTATTCAGTGGAATGAGTTTTGGTGATGTTAGAGAGTTCTTGGGTGGTAAAGATTGTAAGATAGTATTTTGTGAGTTAGTTGATGAAGATTGCGTTGAGGAATATTGTCAGTGCTGCAACTGTGAAAATAAATGTGATGATTTTGAATGTACTTGTAATATGGATGATAATAATGAAACGGAGAATGGAAATATGATAGACGAAGATGTTTGCTCTGTATGCGGAGAAGTAGATTGCGACTGTGGAGAATGTATGTGTGATGACTGTCGTTCCCAAAGGCATGATGATATTGTAAATGCATCAGTTGGTAAAGCATTTGAGAAAATAATGGCATCAGAAGGATGTCCTAATTGTATTGTTGATGCTTTATTTGAGATGAGTTTGGAGATGAAGAGATTAGGGTGGTCGGATCATCAGATGTACATTTCGGAATGTAATGGATAATATAAAATCTAAGTTTTATTTTGGGTGAATTTAATATTTTACAGTAGATAGAGGGCATCAGTGAGTTGATGCTCTTTTTTGTATTGTAAAAAATACAATGCAAATAAAAATAACTGACTTTAATATTTAGAGTTTAGTCAGTGCTCTAGAAAGGATGATAAAAAAAATGTATCAAGAGAAAATGGTGGTCTGTCTAAAAAACAATGGCAAAATCCTTAGAGAAAAAGAGGGAATAATTCAAATTCCATTTGGTTCAGAGTATTCTATTTACATTAAGAATATGGAATCGAGAAAAGCAAAAATTAAGATATCTATTGATGGAGTAGATGTACTTAATGGTCAATCATTATTAATTAATCCAAATGATACAACTGAATTAGAAGGATTTTTGAATGATTACATTGCGAAAAATAAGTTCAAGTTTATTCCTAAAAGCAAAGAAATTTCTGAATATCGTGGAGATAAAATAGAAGATGGGTTGATTAGGATTGAGTTTTGGTATGAGAAATTAAAACCAATTACTCAACAGATTAATCAAGTATTTAATCCTATTAGCCCTTGGATAACTTATAAACAACCTATTTATGATTATAGCCCTACTTGGATAACAAATACAAAGTTAGATTGTCATAATAGTACTAATATAGTTAATAAATCAATGCAAATGGATTGTTTAAGATCATTTGACAATGATATTTGTCAAACAAGTCTTACATCAAATTGTTCTATGTCAGATATTACTGCTCAAAATTTCTCTTCTTTAAATGAAGAAGGAATTACTGTTCGAGGTAATGAAATAAAGCAAGAATTCAAATATGGAAATATTGGAGCATTGGAAGAAAACGCACATGTGATTGTATTAAGATTACAAGGATTTAATGATATCGGAGATGAAATTGAGAAAATTATTACTGTAAAAGATAAGTTACAGTGTAAGATTTGCGGTAAAGTTAGTGGATCTGACGCTAAGTTTTGTGATAAATGTGGTAACTATTTGGAGTAGGTCGAATTGAAAAATTTTAATATTTTAACTCAGATTGAGGGCATCTAATTTAAGATGTCCTTTCTTGTGCGTTAAAATAGCACAATTATATGATGAGAGGAAGTGAATTAGAGTGATAGAACAAAAAGAAAGATTTGTATACATTTATAATCCTTTGCAAAGTAATTATTACATATCACAAGGGGTAATGATTAAAGAAGTTGGGATTCATAATGTAACAAAGAAACCGTGGTATAAGTTTTCTTTTCAGGAATCGGAAGAAGCATACCATAATTGGTGTGTTAGAGGTAGGTAGTATTTTAGTGTGATTAATAAGAATGAGAAAGAAGGAATTTATAATGGAAAATAATAATATTGATAATAATTTGATAGTTAAAGGTAAGACAAAAGTATGTGGCATTGAAGTACCTAATATTTATGGTGGATTTGGTGGAAATCAGAAAGTAATTTTAGCAAAGACAATATCAGAATTACATAATAAAAAACTTAGTCATATTAACCAATTAATTAATGATAATATTAGACATTTTGATATAGGAATAGACTTGCTTGAATTAAAAAACAACAAAGAATTCGTTGACGTTTTAATCGGCAACGGAATTTATACAAAAAATGCTATAAATTCTAGTAAATATATTTATTTACTTTCAGAACAAGGTTATAGTTTATTGTTAAAATTTATGGATAGTGAACTTTCTATTATTCAATATAAAGCTGTAATTAGAGATTATTTTCATATTAAGGAAGTAATTCTAACTCAAACTCAAGCAATTACACCAGATGAATTAAAACAATTAGTTGCAAGAGAAATAGGAACAATAAAAAGAAATAAAGAAACAGAAGCAATGTCTATATTAAAAAGTCGTGGAGAATTAAGTCATTTTTATAATCCATATGCTTGTATTACAAATACTACATATGACATGCTTTATGGAATGTATGCTAAAGAAATTAAGAAATATTTAGATTTAAAAGAGCGTGATAATCTTAGAGATTTCTTATCTACAAGAGATTTAGAAGAGATAAAAGAAATTGAAGAAGAAATAGTTTGGATGGTAAAGAAAAATTATACTTGGAAACAAATCTATAGTGATTTAGTTAAGGAATATCCTAATAGGATAGTACCAGTCAAGGCAGAAAAATCTATTAAGGAATTGAAGAAGATGGATAAAATTATGGTTGGTGAGGGTGGAATTAAGAAATTGAAGTGATAAAGGTACGGCATTAATGACGCACCTTTAATAAATAAAATTTTGTAAGTTATAAGACGCTTGAGTAATCAGGCATTTTGTGTGTGGATGGAAATAAGAATGATTATAAAGTTTTGTGGGTAAGTCGATAATCCAAGCAGGAATGTTTGGATTATTTGTTATTCACAGGAATATGTGGATTGGAAGATAGGTTTTTGGGTTAGCTACCAATCTCTGCACCCTATCTTCTATTTACTTTTTAATGGTTAGTGCAGAGGGAAATATAATTTGCAGAAAGAAGGAATTAGAGATGTTAGTAGAAAATCAAGAATTAAAAATGAGAACGTGTACTCAATGTGGAGAAGAAAAACAATTAATAGAAGAAAATTTTTACAAAGAAGAAACTGCAAAAGAAGGGCATCGAACAAAATGCAAAGAATGTACAAAAAGTAAATATAAACAAACTGGAGATTTTAGTATTTGCACTTGGTATGAAAGCAGATCAAAACTATTTAAAGGAAAGTGGACGTTTGAAGATATTAAATGGATATATGACAATTATTTGAAGATAGGTAGGAAAGAATTAATTGAGAAATTTCCAGATTCAAATTATAAAACACTAACTAATATAATTTATCAATGGGATATTAAAAAGATAGAGAAAAATGATAATTGGTCTGAGGAAGAGATAGAATTTTTAAAGATTAATTATCCAAGTATGGCACAAAATCAATTACAAGAAAAATTATTAAATAGAACGTGGTATTCAATAAAGGGTAAAGCAAGCAAATTAGGAGTGTGTAGAAACGATGAAATGTTATTTAAGATAAATAGCGATGCACATAAAGGGTATGTGATGCCAGAAGCACAAAGAAGAAAAATAGGTATAAATAAAAGAGGTTCTAATAGTCCTAGTTGGAAAGGTGGCCTAACTCCTTTACATACTTATTTTAGAAGCATTTTAAATGAATGGAAGAATGCTAGTTTTAAAGTTTATAATTATAAATGTGCATTTACTAATACAAATAACGGAGATTTGCAAATACACCATTCTAATGAAAATTTTAGCGATATTATTGTGGAAACATTGAATATATTAAACTTACCTATTTATAAAGATATGTTATTATATTCAGATGAAGAAAGAATTAATATTAATAATACTTTCTTAGAATTAAATTATAGATATGGTTTAGGGATACCGTTAACCAAACAGTTACATAAACTTTTTCATGTGTTATATGGTTTAACTAATAATACACAAGAGCAATTTGAAGAATTTAAGCAAAGATATATTAATGGAGAATTTAACAATACTATAGAAATTGAGAATAATGTTCCTAAAGAAAAAAGAAATAATAAAAACAAAACAAGAAAAAATCTTGTACTAGAAGAAGTTATAAAAATAAAACAATTATTAATTAAGGGTTTTTCAATTTCATATATTGCAAAAGAATTTGGTTGTAGTGATACATCTATTTATAATATTAAAACTTTGAGATCATGGTCAAATGTTAGTTTAGAAGAAGTTAGTTAAATACTAACTTCTTTAAGCAAAAAGGAGTAAAAACATGGTTAAATTGACTGATAAGTGTTACATGTGCAATGATCAAAAAGCAGATCATTACAATAGTTTTAGTCCACTTTGTCGATCTACTGGTAAGGCTCATATATGTAAAAAATGCACATTGGAACTTTATCAGTATTATTTAAGTAAATACAATGATATAAAAACTGCTATCTATTACTCTTGTAGAAAGATGGATTATTATTTTAATTCATCTTTAGTTGGAGTAGCAGAACAACAAAGTAAAGAAAAGGGATCAAATATATTTGCGTCCTATATTACAAAAATAAATAGTTTATCACAATATAAAAATAAATCTTTTGATGATTCATCTCCATACGTAGTATCAACAGATATATCAAATCAAAATTCATTAGAATTGATTGAAAAATGGGGAGAAAACTATGATACTACACAACTTGGTAGATTAGAAAAATTTTATAAAGATATGTGTGATTCATATGATATTTCTACTCCATCTCATAAACAATTGTTGAAATTTATTTGTAAATTAAATTTAAAGATGGATAAATGTCTTGAAGATGATGACACTATTGGGTTTGCAAAATTAGCACCTCAGTATGAAACAATGACAAAGAGTGCAAAGTTTAGGCCACTTGATAAAGTTTCGGCAGATACAAGAACTGGTATTAGAACATTTTCTCAAATATTCGAGGAAGTAGAAAAACACGGGTTCATTAATCCAACTCCTATAGAAGAGCATCAGGATATTGTTGATAAAACAATCATGTATGTTTTAAATTATACTAGAAAACTTGTTGGAGTGCAAAAGTTGTCTTCTCCTCCTCTTGATACTCCAAAAATAAATGGAGATTCGATAATAGATATAGATAGTATTGAAGTCGATACTACACAAGATGTAGAAGAAAAAGTTGGCGATGTGGAATGAGTTCATTTAACAATTTAGAAAGTGAAAAAGATAAGAATACTAACAATACTGACATTTTTAATAATTGGAAAGTCGATTATTCAAAACAAAATCAACAAGAAATTGTAAGTTTTGAAAGTCGTATTGGTGATTGGGGAAAATATTGTTCATTATGGTTATCTAAACCAGATTATTTTATTGACTTTATAAAACCACCAGATAGTAAGTTTAAATTTCATTATTATCAAAGGATTTATCTTAGAGTTATGTTTAGATATAGAGAAGTATTTCTAACTGCTACACGAGGAACAAGTAAATCATTTTTACAAATTTTAGCTAAATATTTAAAATGTATTTTTCTACCAGCACAGAAGGAATTTATTTCTGCTCCTGGGAAAGAGCAAGCTTCTAAGATATCACAACAAAACATTGAGGATATTTGGAATTTCTTTCCTATATTAAAAGCGGAAGTTAAATACGTTTCATTTGCTAAAGATTATACAAAATTAGTCTTCCAAAACGAAAGCAAACTTGACATAGTACAAATTGAGAACAGTAGCCGTGGGGGCAGAAAACATGGCGGCTCAATTGAAGAGATAGCTGATCCATCATTTAAGGAAAATATATTTAATGAAACAATTTTACCTTTGATGGCTAATAATAGAATTGCAATGTGTAAAGAAGTTAATCCACAAGAAATACATAAGGGTATGCTATATGTTACTACAGCAGGAACTAAGCAAGGTTTTGGTTATCAAAAATGTATGGAAACTTTACATAAAATGGTTGATGATAAAAGTTCCTTTTGTATTGGAAACGGGTATGAATTGCCTTGTATGCATGATCAATTAGATATTAATTATATTGAAGAATTGCAACAATCAGATAGTTTCAATAAACTTGGTTTCGATAGGGAGTATAACTCCTATTGGACTGGTTCTAGTGATAAAAGTTTAGTCCATTATGAAGACTTGGTTTCTTGTAGAACTATTTCTAAAGCTGAAGACAAACATTGTGGAGACAAAGATGCTGAATATGTGCTTTCTTATGATGTTAGTAGGTCGGAAGGAATAAAAAATGCCAATTGTTCATTATCTGTATTTAAAATTATTCCTAGAAATAATGGAGATTATTTTAAGTATTTAGTGAATATTTATAGTTTTGAAGGAACTCATTTTAAAGAGCAGTCAATGTTTTTAAAACAAAAAGTAGAAGAATTCAAAGCAAGAATTTTAATTGTAGATGCGAATGGTTTGGGCGCGGGAATTATAGATTTTCTTGTTTTGGAAACAGGAGATTTCCCTCCATATTCAGTTATTAATGATGATAGATATGACAAATACAAAACAGACAAGAATATTCCAATGCTGTTTGCAATAAAAGCACAAAATAAAGAAACTAAGAACAGTGATATGATAAACCATTTTATGAATATAATTAGCAATCATAAACTCAATTTACTTGTTCCTGAAGCTATTGGTTTAAAAGACGTAAAGAAAAGAATTGAATCAGAAGCGTTGTTGAAAATGTCATTGCCTTATCTTTTTACGGACATATTGTGTGAAGAAATAATGAATCTAGAATATGTTCAAAGTGGCAAAGAAACAAGAACGAAGAGAATTAGTAATAAGATCAACCAAGATAAATGGAGTTCTTGTATATATGGTTTATATTGGATACATCTTGAAGAATTAAAAAATAGAGAATCAAATAATGGTGATCATGATTTCGTATTCTCATACTCATAACAAATCCCCAAAGAAAGGAGGTACAACCTCTCTTGACAAAAAAAATAATTTCTCAAACAGAAACAAACACTCAAACATCCACCTCTCCCCAATTCTCAACATCAAATGAAATAGAATTAAATTCTTTATCCTATAATTCTTATTCATTTTCAACAGGAAGACTAGATACAGATAATATCCCCATGAGTGATTTAAAACAATATGTCAAATATCCTATGATATATAATGAAATATTAAGAACTATATCTGAACAAGCTTATGGAACACAGGGAATTTATAGCAACATCTGCGACTACATGATAGCAATACCTACTTTAGCTAATATTACAACTATGAGAAATAAAACTCCTGAATTAAAAGAATTAAAAAAGAAAGTCAATTTATTCTTAAAATTACTAAATCATGATAGAACAACTAGGGATATATTAAGAAATTTATATATTTACGGAACATACATAGGAATATTGCGTAACACTTTTGCAAGTAATAAAAATATTGACACTGGTTCAATAACAATAGAATCTATTGATAGGATTGAAGGATTATCGTTAGATGACAATTTCATGATTCAACCTTTAGACTTAGACTATTGTAAAATAATTGGATTTCAAAATAGCATATCCATTGCTGCGTTTGACATGATGTATTTTGATCAATTCAAATATGGTGGATTAGTAAATGAGATAAAAAACTTCCCGAAAGAGTTCATGAAAGCATATATGACATATAAGAAAGATGCCAGTAAGAGATGGTTCACATTAGATTACAGAAAAACAATTGCTCTAAAATTTAAAGCAAAAGAAGATGAACCATATGGAAGACCTCTAGGACTGTCTGCATTTGCAGATATGAAAGCAAGTAGTGATTATAATGATAGTCAATATCAACTAATTAGTGAATTAGCAAGTAGTATCTACTACCTTATCTTACCAAGTGGGGAAAAAACTGGCTCTTGCTCATTAAATTCAACTCAGCAAAAAGAAGTTATTGAGGCTTTTAAAAATGCAGTAAAAGTAAATACAAGTGGGGAAAACGCCAAAATCTCAACCCTCAGTTTAGCACCTGGGACTGAAATGGGCAGATTAAGCAAAGATTCTTCTCTGGTTAAAGATAGTTTAAGTGATGAGAATATGAAGAAGATCAGTACGAGTTTAGGTTTTGCTAGTAGTGCTTTAAATGCCGAAAGTTCTGGTGGAAGTTCATATGCAAATTTAGCAGTAAATTTAGATTTAGTATCATCCCAAGTATTTCAATCTGTAAATGAGATAGCTATAGAATATACTAGGGTTATTAATGAATTATTAGGTATCAAACCAAAGGATTATATTGATATTAGCTATTTGCCTATTTCTTGGTTAAATAAGGATGATATGTTTGAGAAAGTGTCTCAATTATATACATTAATAGGTGGTAGCAGGAGATATCTAGTGGCTTGTGCAGGAATTGATGTTAATAGTTACTTTAGTTGTCTAGATGAAGAAATTGAAGATGGATATGAGGAGAAGTACCCTGTCCATTTATCTGCGTTCAATTCAAATAGTGGAGATGTAAAAGAAAAAGGTGGAGCACCTTTGAAAAAGGAAAAGGATCTTAGCGTTGGAGGAAAAGTGACTCGCAATAATAATAGCAATAATCAAGTAAAACCTTCAACAAAATAAATACCATTAATATTTAAAGGAGTGCATATAATGCCAAATACAAGCAACAAAAATAAGAAAGTGCATAGCGTTTTCTTAGGAAGAAAAATCAGAGAGTTCTACAAATTAAATGATAATGGTTATTCCAATGCATATTTAAGCATAGAGAAAGAAACATCAGAAAGAATAAAAATACTAGAGGTAGAATTAGATTATGAATTAAAAATAGGTGATGAAATTTTCTTACATGAATACGAAGTTTATGCAAAGGTTCAAAAAGTAACAAATGGAACAGATAGCAAGGTTTATTATAATTTATCTTACGTTGTTGAAGAAATTGATGACAAAGAGGAGTCTCATAAAGAACTTATTGACCAATATAATAGTCTTAAAGAAAAATATGATACTGAAAAAGAAAAACAAAATAGAGAATCAATTGAAAAGAATAATAAAATAAAAGAGCAATCAGAAAAAGAGGAGCTTGAATTTAAAAGAGTTCAAAATGAAAGAATTGAATGGCAAAGAGACAATTTCGATAAAATAAAAGGAATTGTATATAACAAACTTCCTATGAGAAAAGATTCTGAATCTCTTCTTTTTAATAAAGTTCAGCAAATAAATATCACAAAGTATTTATTAGACACTATTCCAAAGGAATATATATTGATTAATTTGCCTACTGAAATTAGTTATATACCATTTAGCAATGACTTTAAACCATTAGAAATTAAAGAAGTTCAAGAATATTTATCTGATTTAAAGTAAGGTAGATAATTATTTAGTATTTGAAAGGAGGTGATATATTTTGTGAACAAGTCAATTATAAACTCTGATAATACATACATAGAAATTTGTGAAATGTCCCAAGAAGATTTAGCTGGAAGAATTCGTATAAAAATGTCTAGTCATTTTATCCATCCAGAAGCAGGTAAGTGGAATAAGAATGGAATCACATGGTTAGAACAATACACTCAAGATAATATAAAATCTGCTATAGGGATGAATTATGTGGTGTCTTGGGCAGATGAGGAAAATCAAATTCCTTCAGGACACGGAGAAATGAGTTTTGATGAAGATGGCAATGTGAAATTTGAAGGAGTTGTTGTCGGAAGCGTATTAGATGCTTATATTTGTGATGTGGAAATTGATGGGCAAATAAAAAAGGTAATGATGACTGAGGGATATATTAATTCACAACGATATAGTCTTTTTGTAAAATGGTTAAAGGAAGAAATTGAAAATGGGAAAGTTTATGGTTCTATTGAGATAAATGGTAAAGGAAAATCTAAAAATATTATATATCTTGATGGAAATAAAAATACTGATGGAACTTTAAAACAGGGCAGGATTCCCACTATTTTTGATTTTTCTGGACTGGCAATATTATCTAATCTAGAAAATCAAGCAGATGATGATTCAATTGTTTTTGAGGTTAATTCTAAACAGGATGACCTTGATATAAATAAT
>Ga0209728_1001749_pt1 | contig 12409 bp, 14 predicted proteins | sample RifGroD1_FD_183997 | JGI IMG/M metagenome (GOLD analysis project Ga0209728, IMG submission 183997) | Groundwater microbial communities from Rifle, Colorado, USA - Groundwater D1 (SPAdes) (version 2) | ecosystem: Environmental > Aquatic > Deep subsurface > Groundwater | place: Rifle, Colorado... | reverse complement strand
TGTATATTTAATACTATGAAAACATTAAATATAAATATTTATGAATTTAATAATGTTGATTTAGATAATGTTCTTAACTCTTTTGGTTCAATAAGTGTTAATTCACTAAATAAATATTTGCAATTTGTTCGTGAAATTATTAAATTCGTATTACCAGGGGAGAAAATTCAGCCGACCAAGAAAATTGATGAGTACGTAGACTACAAAAGACTACTTTCTAAAACAATTATATTCCCAATGGATTACTCTGCTATTAAAAATCAAATTACTATTTCTGTCGGAGAAATAGAATATAATATGCGAGATAAAGTATTGTTTTGTTTAAGTTGCCTTGGTTTGACAAACAATGAAATGAAAAACCTAAAGAAAAGCGATGTAGAATTCGCTACAATTAACGATAAAAATTGTTGTGTATTACATTTTAATACGAGGACAGTAACAACAACAGACAAAGAATTGATAGATGATATCAAGGTATGTATGAAAGAAAGATACTATCTTAGAATTGAAAGTACAGGTAAAGAAATGGAAATCAGATATAAAGATACTCCATATCTGATTAGACCAATAGAGACTAATAGTTCAGATAATGAAACAATTGCAAATCCTTCTTTAACATTAAAAAAAGTATTAAATAAAATATACCATCGTGACTTAGATATGGAACATATTTCAATAGAAGATATTCGTAGGTCATTAATATTTTATTGGATGGGTTCGCACAATGCTAGGGAAATTGATGTGGCTGACTTATTAAGTAAAAAAACTAGAAGTGATTTAATCTGGTTAAAAAATGTTGCAAAGAAAATATACAATGAAAAATAATGCTTATAAATAAGAATGTATAAACAATGTATAAATGTAATCAATCAGATTGTCGGATTCTCCTAATATATATTAGGAGATATTTTTATTTATGTGCATTATAAAAATAAAGCTTGTACTATTTAAAAATATATGGTATAATATACTAAGTTCTTATTAACAAAATAAATTATAATAAAGGAGCTGATATTCATAGACAAGCTATTAGCTAGTCGGTTAGAAAATGAATGTTTGCATTATAACAGATTGGACATGCATGATAATACAATTCAGAAAATCATGAAATTATTTAATAATGAAATTGAACCTATTAAATTATACAATATTTTAAGAATAATTTATTGGAAAAATTGTTCTGCGAAAATCGAAATAGTAAATATAATAAATAATATAATTAAAATTAAAACAGAAAATATGGACGTTACATTTTGGCAATGTGTTGAAAGACTAAAACTAAAATATTAAAAAAGTACTTGACAAGAACAAAATATTAATGTATAATAAATTAGTAAGGTGAATTAAGAATTTATAGTACAAGTCGAGCAGGAGTTCGGGAAACAATTGTACTATATTAAAAATGGTGAGATAATTATAGTAAGTTTTATCTCACCATTGAGAATTTAAAATATTAAAACAAAGGAGAGGGTTATTTTTGGCTAAAGCAAAAGAATTAACACCATTAGTTCCACAAAAAGGTGGTTTTAAATTAAGAGGAAAGATTAATGGAATGGGTAGTAAATTCTTCTTTAAAGAAGGTGTAGGTGAATCAGGCAAGGAATGGAAAAGTATTAATTTTAGTATTGAAACATCGAATGATAATAAAGTATTTGTTGGAGTGTTTGACACTGAAAAAGATTATGCATATGCATATAAAAAACCAGCAAAGGGAGAAAAGAAAGGTACTACTAAGAAGATTGCATGGAAAGATAGAAATGATAAATTACCAAATGGATTTAAAATTATTCAGCCAGCATGGGATTTAATTGATGAAATAATTGATAATTTTGCTGATGATGTAAGAGTAATGTGTTTGGGTGAAATTCGTTATTCTGAATATAACGATGAACCACAAGTAAATTTAGGAATTAAAAAGATTTATGAAGAAACTGAGCCAATGGATTTTGATGATCCAGATTTTAAAGAAGTAAGTACATTTAGGCAAGAAATGACAGTAGTAGAAGTTAATGAAATAAAAGATGATGATGGCAAAAAGAAATTAGCTATAACAGCATACATTATTCAAGGTAGAGGGAAAGATAAAGATGGAGTTGAAAGATTACCAGATGTGCAAACTGCTGTATTTTATGTTAATTTAACAGAAAAAAATAAGAAATTTTATGCAAATGTAAAAAAATTGAAGTTTGGTGATACATTTGAAGTGTCTGGTATTATTCAAAGTAGAACAGAAAAAAGTGTTGTAAGTGATGAAGAATCAGATGATGCTTGGGGTGAAGTGGAAGAAAAAGTTATAACAAAGTTAATTAAAGAATTTGAAATTACAGGTATTTACAAAGAAAGTTTTGTAAGTAAAATGTACAAGCCTGAAGATTTTGAAGAAGCATTATCAACTAAACAAGCAAAAGAAGATTTTGATGTAGATGAAAATGATGATGATGATGAAAATGATGGTTTTGGGGATACAAATAAAGATGAAGATTTAGATCTCTCGGAAGAAGACATTCCCTTTTGATTTAATTGATAAATCAGTGAATTTGAAATATTAAACAATAGGGATATAATAATATAACATTACTTAGATAAATAGTAATATATAAACATTATAATAAATAAAAGAAGGGGTCTTAAACATAACAAAACTGATTCCTTAACAATATAATTTGTTAAGGAGAGTGTATAAAGATTGGCAGATATTAATTTAATGGATATTAAAATAAATATACCACAAGTAGCTATAGAAGATTATTCTTTTATTATTGCAGGTACGCCAAAAGCAGGGAAAACGAGTTTGTTTGTAAAAATGCTAAAAGAATATTACGGAGATGTTAATAGTGGATTATTATTGGCACTTGAAAAAGGATACAGTGCTTTAAAAGTAAAAGCACAAGACATAGATTCACTAGATGATTTTAATGAAGCAGTAGAACAATTAGTTGATAATAAAGAAGAATTGCCATTCAAGGTAATAGCTGTGGACACAATTGACATACTTTGGGAGTATGCACAAGATGCTGTGATAAAAGAGTGGAATATTAAGAACCCCACTAAGAGAACAACAGATATTAGTGTTGTTGGTAGTAAAGGTAAGTCTGACAGCGGATTTGGCATCGGGTATAGTCGTGCTAGGCAAAAAATAAGAGGTCAGATTGATAAGTTAATTAAAGCAGGATATGGAGTTTGGTTTATAACACATTCAAAGGATAAAGAAGTAACAGAAAAAGATGGAGAAAAATATGATCAATTAGTAGTTTCCTTGCCTGGTTCAGCAAGAGAAGTATTTATTAACATGGCTGATTTTATAATATTTGTTACTGTTGAAAAAGAAAAAGATAAAACTACTGGTGGGGCTATTGCAAAACGATATATGTATTGGAGAAGTAATGGATTTATTGAAGCAGGGGGCAGATTTACACAAGTACCAGAAAAGATTGAATATGATGTAAAAGACTTCATTGAAGTATTTAAAAGTGCTGTTGAAGCAGAATTAGAAGATGAAAATAAATCCATTGAAGAAATTGCAGAAGAACAACAACAAGTGAAAGAAGAAAAAACAAAAGCATATATTGAAGAGCATAAAAGAAATAAAAATGATGAAGTAAATGATATTACAATATCTAATACAAAAGAAACTACAACCACCAAAGATACTAAAGATACTAAAGAATATACATTAGAAGAAATGTTAATTCAACTTGAAACAAAAGCAAAAGAATTACGAGCAAAAAAAGTTAGACCTATTGACATTAAAAAAGTAATGAACAACAATAGAAATTTTGATTTTGTTAAAGATTTGAAAACAGCAAAGCAAGTTATGGAGAATTTAATTGCTTTACTGTATCTATTAATTTAAAATATTAAAATAATAATAAATGGAGGTGTTATATGTTTGATTAACTTAATAGATACAGAATTACAAATTGCAATACAAGATATTTTGCAAAAAAAATTAACTCAAGGCATAATTAAAAGAGAATTAGTAAATGTATTTGGTTTAAGGGGTGTAGGTAAGACTTATGGATTAATTAAATTTGCTAAGAACACTGGATTATCTGTGATTGTGTTTAACAAATCAATAGCAAGCTTATACAAAAAAGAATGCAATTATGAAAAAATTTATGGAAAAGAAGAATTAAGTAAGATTGGTGATGATGATTATATTATCATTGATGAAGGCACTTTTGATTATGACACATTAGTAAGAGAAGGATATAAAGTTGTAACAGGTTATTATAGTGATTATAAATAACATCATGTAAATTGCATAACAATTATAAATTAAAATAATAATAAATGGAGGTTATAACAATATGTTTATGACAATGCTTATGATGAAAAGATACCAAAACGCAATTAAAGGTGCTGTTAATGTATTTGTTAAAATTGTAAATAAATTAGAAAGTAATGTTGCAAAATTACAAACTATCCATGAGAAAAATGCAATGAAAATCAGACAATTAAATGAATTAAATGATACTATATTTGCTGAAGTAGCAAATACGACTAAAACAATTGTCAAAATTAAGGACAACTTTATTCATGAGTCTAATTCCAAGCAGTAAAGGAGGATATTTAATATTATATGATTAAACCAGATATACTATTAATATCAGGAAAAAGTGGAAGTGGGAAAGGTACAGCAGGGAACTTGTTAAATTCTCTGCTTTCTCCTTTATATAACAATGTAATACAATGCAGTTTGTCTACTTATATTAGGGAGTTATGTTTTAATGATTTTTATTGGAATGGTTTTGATACGCCTGAAAGCAGAAAATTAATGGCTGAAATATATCGTGTAGGTATTGAATTTTATCCTTACCATATGGCACGTAGAGTATGGGAAAGAGATATAATGCCATATGTAGGGTATGCTACAGAATCTATTGCATTAATTGAGTCATTTAGAGAAAAAGTTAATTATGATTTTTTTAAAAAATTACAAAAAAAGAATTTAGTTGATAGCATTATCACTTTAAGAATTAATAGACCAAACTATAATGTTGCAGGAGATGAACTTAATCAACATGCATCAGAAACAGATTTAGATAATTTTGTATTTGATATTATTGTTGAAAACAATGGTACAATTGAAGAGTTGAAAGATAAACTTCAAAAACAAGTAAAAATTTATATAAAAAATATAATTAGTAATAAGGTGATATAATGGCAAGAGAATATGTAAAGTGTTGGCATTGTAAAGAACCAGTACATGTTAATGAGCGTATTCAATATGAGCATACAACATATACTGGCAAGTCAACACAAAAAAGAAATGCTCATAAAGAATGTTATGAATCATGGAAAGAAGATTATGATTCATTTGGAAGTTTAAGAGAAGTAATTTTAAAAATTTTTAAAATCCCACAATTAGATCAATATATGATTCAAGATTTAAGGGACTTAAGAAATGGTGAAGAACCAGCTTTGGGCAGGAAAGGAAAAATCAAAGAGGGTTATGACTATACTTTAATGGAAAGAGCATTTATTAAAAAGAATTTAATTATTAAACATCATTTAAAGGCAGGTAAACCTTGGAGGTATGTATTTGCTATTATTAAACAATGTATTAGCGAATTGCACAGAGAGATGGAAATAATTAAAGAACAAACTGATACTACTAATGACAATATAGTAATTCACAAAATTGATGAAAGCAAACGTGTTGAAAATAAAATAAAAAACAATTCTAATGAAGTAGATATAACAACTTTATTTGAATAATAAAAAGGAGATAATAACATGAACTTAAACAATAATAAAATATACAGTGTTCAAGAAGTTATGGATATGAAAGTTACAAATTATAATCCATATAAAAGATTTCCAATGTTTAAGAATGATGTTAGAAACCCTGAAAATGATATTGATTTACGTGTTAGAAATTGGTGTGAAGCAGAATATTATTATAAAGATATTAAATTCTTTGATAATTTGCTGGTAAGAATTCAAAATATTATATGTAACAATGGTATGTATGGAGAGTTGCTTGCCAGTTAAAGGATGGTGGATAATGTATGGCAATAGACAAGAAAGATTTATGTAATACAGGGGCAGAAGCATTAATGTTAGGTTGTCTGCTAAAAGATAATAGTTTGCTATTGGATTATTATGATAAGATTTATCCACATGAATCATATTTTAGTTCTCCAATGGCACTGTTTTTTTATAAGCTTCTTCAAGATTTATTTTTTGTAAAAAAATATGAGAATATTGATGAAATTAAAATTAATGTTTATCTTGAAGAAGATGAAATAAAAAAGAAATTATATAAAAAGTATAATGGTTGGACAACTTTAAAAAGATTAAAGAATAATTGTGATTTAAAAGATAAAGACATATACTTTAATACATTGCAGAAATATACTATATTGAGGGAATTACATGAAAAGAATTTCCCTATTGAACCAATTTTAAAAGTAATTGATAAAATTACTCCAGAACAGATTATAGAAAGCGTTGAATACCAATTAAATCAGATTCAAATGAAAATTAAAGGTGTTGAAGATAGCGTTTTACTGGGGAAAAACATGGTTGAAGTGTATGATAATTGGGGTAAAAATCCTTCCATTGGAATATCATTGCCTTTTCCTATATTAGATAGTTTTATCAGAGGAATGCGAAAAAAGAAATTGCATATGTGTTGTATGCATTCTGGTCGTGGTAAAAGTAGGATAATGAGTAGAATAATAACTCACACAAGTATTGTAAACAAAGTCCCTTTATTAATATTGGTTAATGAGCAAGATGTTGAAGAATGGAACGCAATGCTACTAAGTTCTGTAATTAATAACATATTTTATAGTAAAAGTAATATTTTAATCAATGAAGCAGAAATTGTTACTGGTCGTGCTCATAACGATTCTAAAAAAAATTTATTATGTATTAAAGCATCAACATGGATTGAAAAAAATACAAATATATATTTTGTAAGTTTAAAGAAATGGGATGTAAAAACTTTAACACGCATAATTAAAAAACATAAATTAAAATATGGTGTTGAACATTTTATAGTAGATACTTTCAAACCAATGCGATTAGACAAAAGTATGAGTGGTTTGGCTACATGGGAAAAATTCGCAGAGAGTGCTAGATTGCTAAAAGATTTATGCAATGATTTAGATGTTGCAGGATTTATAACAGGTCAGCTTACTGATGAATCATTGTTTGACAAAATGTTATCTAGTCAATCTATAAGTGGAGCGAAGCACATTAAGCATGTTTTAGATGTTTTATTAATGGCAAGAGAATTAAATAAAGCTGAGTATGAAGATTATTATATAGATAGTGATGAGTATGGCAGAATTGATTTAAGTCCAAGTAAAACATATTATGCTATGGTTATTGATAAAAATAGAGGTGGTTTAGATAACTTATGGATATGTTATGAAGTAGACAGAGGAAATAATACTTGGATTGAATTGGGTTTGTTAAAATATAATAAAATAAAAAAATAAATTAAACAAAGGAGAGAGTATATTATGTTAAACAAAAATATATCTTTAACACCTGTAATTTATTCATGTAAATCATGTGATTTTGCCACAACTGACCCTATGGAATATGCACAACACCAAATGGACAAACATACAGAAATATTTCAAGATAAAAATTTTATTAATCTATGTACAGCATTAAAGGAATCATTTCCTGATTATAAAATTACTATAAATCATAGTGATAAATATAAAAAGAAGAAATATGTTATCAAATTGCAACATGGTAATACGTGTATTATTAAATATTTTAATATTAATGATAAAAATATTGAAAAATTATTAAGTAGCATTGATGTAACGATTTTGAGAATTAATACAATACTATTTCTTTTGGCAGAGATGGGTAAATTTGAAATATTACATTGTGAATCAACTAAAAATCATGAGTATATTTTTAAATTTAAAGTAGAAGGAATGAAAGTAGCTGAACATAAATCTTATTATCCTTTTGGGAAACATAAAGATTTAAATTTATTTGCTAATGAATTTACACAATATTTTGTTAAAGAAATCACTGGTGTACCAAAAGCAGTTTATGATGGGGGTTATTTTACTGGTTATTCTATAAAAGGGATTGATTTACAATATTTAATGGAATGTGGTAAATCTATTAAAATTGAAGCTGTTGATAAATATGCGAAAGAGAATATAATAAATAATAAATGTAATTCTTGTTATTGCTATTTTCATAAATGTATTTACAGGAATGCGGATGGGAAATGCCAACATCTTAAATTTGAAAATATGAATTTACATTGTAAAAAAAATAATAGTTGTATAATATCTGCTTGCGAATATTGTGAACCCGAATTGTCTTTATCTGTTTCAGAAAGATTGAAAAATAATGAAATTTTTAGACCTTGGTAATTATTAAAATAAATATAATATGGAGGTAACAAAATGAAAATTAACGATTTGGTAACAATGAAAAGGAATACAACTTCTTTAAAATTAAATAAAAATGGTAGGCTTGTTCCAACACAATTAAAAGATTACAAAAACAATAAACTATTTAAAATTGTAGGGATAGATTTAATTTTACCTGCTAAATCAAAAGGTGAAATGATGCCAATTGCAGAGATAGAAGATATTGGTACGTTATTTGTATCTGTTCCGCAATACAATAATACTATTGTTGCAGATGTAGAAACTAGTTTAATTATTTTTACTAAAAAAGAATTGTTAAAACATGCTTGTAAACTACCAGAAAAAGTTGAAAAAATTGCACGTAGAGCAAATATTGTTATTATAATTAGTGGTGATGTTTTTATTATTAAGAAAGACAAAGGTAACGCATTTAATAAAAATCTAAATTATTCTATGGAAACATTTAGAGTCCATATGAAATTTATTAAAGATAATTATGAAAACATACTTATTTATAATATGAATACAAAAACAAGTATTTTTCATAAATTTGAGTCTGTAAAGTTGGGATAAATGGGGTGTTATAAATTAACGCTCAAACATTAAAAGATAAAATTATTGAAGACAACCTAGTTGCTTTTATTTTTGAACAATTAGGTTGTACTAATATTAAAACTGAAAGAAATGAATGGATAACATGTGCTTTACCAGGAGGGCAAAATAAAAGGGCAGTACAAGTAAACATCAACACATTAATATGTAAAGTATTCACAAGAGATGTAAGTGGAGATGTAATATCACTTGTTGAATTTATTAAAGAATTATCATTTCCACAAGCCATGAAATGGATATGTGATACTTGCGGATATGATTATTATAACATAAACAATGAAGAAGATAATAGTGATGAATTAGGTTTGTTAAAGTGGTTAGATAATATTGAAGGAAATGAAGTTGAGATTGATCATAAAGTAAAACCAATTCCTGAAACAGTATTAAATGATTATGAATTATGTCCTAATATTTGGTTTGTTAAAGATGGCATCAAACCCAAAATACAAAGATTATTTAATATTGGTTTTGACAGGAGAAGTGAAAGGATTACATTGCCCATATATGATTCTATTGGTAATTTGGTCGGGGTGAAAGGCAGAGCGATAAATAAAAAAGATGAAGATGATAAAAAAAAGTATATATATCTTCACCCAACATCAAAAAGTAAAATATTATTTGGTTTAGATAAAACATACAAAGATATTAAAAAAAATAAAGAAGTTATAATTGTTGAAGCAGAAAAAGGCGTAATGCAACTTATGAGTAATGGTATTAATAATAGTGTAGCACTAGGTAGTATGGATGTTTCAGATGCACAGCTAGAACAAATTATAAGATTGAATGCAACTCCAATATTTGCTTTGGATAAAGGTGTTACAAAAAAACATTTGAAAAATATTATTGATAGATTTAAGTTATTTGGTAAAGTTGGTGTTATGTATGATGATGCCAAAAGTGACTTATTAAAAGATAAAGAATCTCCAGCAGATAATATAGAAGCGTTTAATATATTATATGATAAAGTAAAATATTTTGTTTAAGGAGGAATTGTAATATGAAAGTAGTAGATAATAGAAAAACTTCTGTTGCAAGCTTTGGTAGAGGGGATGTTATTGTATTTAATGATGGCAATAAATATTTAATAGCGCATGAAAATTCTAGTAAATATCCTTATAAATTAATTAATATAAATGATTTTACAATCTATTCGTCAACAAAATCATTAGAAAGTTTTTATGAAGAGAAAGAAAAATACATTAAAGAAATTATTCCTTATAAGAATATTGAGTTACACATTAATGATTCTGAATAACCAAGCAAGGTAAACTTACAAACACAAGGGAGTGATAATATTGGATGACAACATGAAATGGATTGAAGACAACATTATATTAAAAGTATATAGGGGTAGTCATAGTTATGGTACAAGCCATGAAACAAGTGACATTGATTTAGGAGCAATTACTATCCCATCAAGAGAATATATTATTGGATTTGAAAATTTTGAACAATATATTTCTAAAGAATATTATAATTTTGGTGATAAAACAAAAAAAGCTGAAATTGCTATTTATGGTTTGCATAAATTTTTTAATTTAGCATTTAATTGTAACCCAAATATTGTTGAACATTTATTTGTTGATGATAAACATATTATATTTTATAATGACATTGGTAAAATGATAATGGATAATAAATTTTTGTTTTTAACCAAAAGGGCGAGACATACCTTTGGTGGCTATGCTTACAGCCAATTAAAAAGATTGACTAATAAATTGCCTGTTGATGAATTAAAAACACGTTTAAATAATTTAAATGAACGTATCAGACAATATAATATTTATATTACAAAACTTGAATATAAACTTGATATTTTAAAGAAAAGTATTACAGAAATAACAGATAATGATGCTGAAATGATTATTTCTTTAACAAATGAAATACAAGAGTATAATAATATGGTTAATAAAGCAAATGATGAAATTATTATTGTTAAAAAAGAAATAGGGAAAGGACAACATAATCATATAGGTTCACATAAAGGATTAATTGAGGATTTTGGATATGACGTAAAACATTCGCTCCATTTAATTAGATTACTTAATCAAGGTATTGAAATATTAGAGACAGGTGAATTACATGTTTTAAGACCAGAAAAAGATTATTTATTGGATATAAGACATGGTAAGTATACTTTAGAACAGGTAAAATCACATGCTGAACAATTGTTTATTAAGTTAGATGAAGCTTATGAAAAATCTAAATTACCACATTCACCTGATAGAAAGAAAATAAATGATTTGTTATGTGATATAACATTAATGAGTTTTAATAAATAATAAATAAAAAGAAGGTGATTATATATGGAAATACCTCAAACAGTAGAATATGTACTTATGCATTTAGAAGTTAATGGGTTTAAGGGGTATTTGGTTGGAGGTTCAGTAAGAAATATTTTTAATTATAAAAGTCCCAAAGACTATGATATTACTACAGATGCAACACCAGAACAAGTAAAATCTTTATTTGCAAAATCATATGATACAGGATTGAAGCATGGTACTGTTACAGTTGTTTTAAATGGTGAACATTTTGAAATAACAACCATGCGTAAAGATGGGGAATATAAAGACAATAGAAATCCAGAAGAAGTATTTTATACCAATGATTTAATGGACGATTTGGCAAGAAGGGATTTTACAATCAATTCAATTGCTATTGATATAAATAGAAATGTTTATGATTACCATAATGGTTTAAAAGATATTGAACATGGTATAATTCGTGCTGTAGGTAATGCTAATATGCGTTTTGAAGAAGATGCACTTCGCCTTATGAGAGCTATTAGATTTAGTTCACAATATAATTTTATTATAGAAGGAGATACATTTTTAGCTATTAAAAATAATGCATATTTAATACAAATGATTTCTAAAGAAAGAATCAGAGATGAATTGTGCAAAATATTAATGAATGATAGTCCAAGTAAAGGCATAAGATTATTATATTATTCTGGTTTATTGCAATATATTATTCCTGAATTGTGTGTTTGCTTTGGGTTTCAACAATATAATCCCAATCATGATAAAGATGTTTTTCATCATATTATGGCTGTATTAGATGCAACGCCAAAGACTTTAAATATAAGATTGGGTGCATTGCTTCATGATATTGCTAAACCTTGTTGTTTTAGTTTAGATGAAAATGGTATTGGTCATTTTTATAAACATCATATTATAGGTGCTGATATGACAGAAGAAATATTAAAGCGTTTAAAATTTGACAATAGTACAATATATGGTGTAACAATACTCGTTAAAGAGCATATGTCAAGATATGATAAATTAAGAATTGCAAACACAAAGAAGTTTATTAATCGTGTAGGTATAGAGAATCTTAATGATTTGTTTGAATTGCAAATTGCAGATATTAAAGGTTCTAAATATAAAAAACAAGAAGATGTTGATAATATTATCAACATCTTCTTGTTT
>Ga0209728_1001745_pt1 | contig 12422 bp, 21 predicted proteins | sample RifGroD1_FD_183997 | JGI IMG/M metagenome (GOLD analysis project Ga0209728, IMG submission 183997) | Groundwater microbial communities from Rifle, Colorado, USA - Groundwater D1 (SPAdes) (version 2) | ecosystem: Environmental > Aquatic > Deep subsurface > Groundwater | place: Rifle, Colorado... | reverse complement strand
GTTGCTTGATAGCAGATTCAACTTGGGAGTTTGTCGCTGGCGAACGATATCCGACTACTGGGATATGGACCTCTTCGTTGAGTACCGCCTTGGTTGACCAGTCATCCTTAGTGACTGTATGCATTTCCCATGGTAACTCGACCTTGAATACACCTGTTGCCCTCTTGATGATCCTGTTTTTGGCTACTGTGATTGCTTTTTTTATCCCCATCTCCCTGAGATGGAGAATCTTTTGATAGATATCCATTTCAATTTTAGGATCTAGTATAAGCGTGAATACCGGCATACCGTCTTGATAGATGATCTCCGTCTTGCATTCCTGATAATTCTCCCATTTCTTTTTCTTGTTTTCCCAGACATAATGACCTTTAGTATCTTTAGCCTTTAGTCTCATTGCCAAATGCAGTAGAGGGAAGTTTAACGTTACGACATCAGTTTCTTGCACTCGTTCGCCCGAGGCGTTGTAGTAGACTCCCTCAACCATTGCGCTAGCTACATCGCGAGTGTTCTCAAGAACCCGAATGTCCGTGAAGGATACATTTGCAACTTGATTCATCTTGGCATAGCCAGGGGCCATGATCCCGTACTCTGCAGGTTTATCAACTGTTGGAAGGGATATCTGGTATAGGTCCTTAGTAACGTTGATCATAGCCTCAACCCGTTCTAGCTGGCCGAAAGAATCCCCGTTACGTTTGATATCTGGCAGTTGAAATGCCATCAGTTGTTTGGACATTTACGCCACTCCCTTCACAAGCTCCACGAGTGCTAGGTTAATCCGTAACTCAGTCTGCAGGTTACTGAGAGTCAATTTTGAATGCTCCAAGAAATCTTCTGCCTCCGCTACATTCTGCCGCTCAACCACCGTACATCCATACATCTGAGCCGCTCTGATCTCAGCATTCTTGCCGTCAATAACTCCGTCTGCAATAAGTCTTCCTTCCTGGATACGAAGTTCATCCTTAGCGGCTACGAGATCACGTGCGGCCATATATACTTGCTCGTTAGCGGCCGGTATAGATACCTTCAAGTCCTTTAAGTCGGCTATTAAATTTTTATGCATTTGCCACGACTCCTTCATTTGCTAAAATTTCTTCCGCCCAAACGCGGTCTACTAACGGTTCAACTTTCGAATTATCTATGGTACACTGAAGATGTGTATTTTCCTCGGTGGTCCCCTCTGGCAAGGGGGCCTTTTCTGTGTTTTTGGCCAGATGCAAACTCCCTATATTCCGACCTTCGAATAACACGGTAAAAGCTTTTTCACTGGTTGCGAATTTCTGGAACTCGGAATTTGGAAATATAGTTTTTACGCACTCTTCAGCTTCCCTAAGCGCTGCATCTTTTTGCATTTGAATAGTTACAGTTTCTTCTCCGTTTGAGTTACACACATTTGTGTACCAAATAACTGACGGGAATACCTCGCTAAGAACTAAAACATCTAGGATTTGTCTCTTTGTAAGTTTTTCCACACTACATACCTCCCCAATTCACTACATCAAAACGATGGAACGTTGGACCTGCATGTTCTTGACCTACTGCCCGACCATTCATATAGCTTACGACTACCCCAGCATCGGACACGTCAGCAAGGGTCCTGTGGTCATTCTCGGTGTCCCGCATCGTCTGACCCGACATGAGCAGTTCCCAGCGCAGGTGATGGCGTTCGAGTTGGCGGGCGATCCGTTGTGCTTCGCGGGAGATGAGGTAGGCCTGCACACGACAGTTGATGCGCGGAAATTTAAGTAGCTGCCGACGAATGGTTACTGCGAGTTTGGATTTACGGAGCTTGTTGAGCATCAGGGGTTTCCTCCTCGTTCAGATAACCTTTACCTCTGCAACATTCGTAGATTTTCCGAGGAGTACATTTTCCTAAATCGATGAACCATCCCTCAAGAGTCTCGGCTAGCTGCATCCCTGAGCCCTTCACGAAAACCTCTTCTATTGGTTTTGGGCAAGCGTCCTCTTCGCACTCATCGCATTCCTCGCACGGATTAAATAAGGGCATCTTATCCCAAGAAATAGATTCAATAGTCGGTATCACTTTTTGCTCCGTAAATATTTGGTGAGATTTGCACTCAAGCAGAATAATTGGCTTAGCTCCATCGCATTGCCCAAATGCAGGTCCCCAATACAAATGACTTGGACATCCCTTGAACTCTTCGATTACCCTTGGGATTTCAGGTAGCTTATTCAACGTACTCACTCCTCACTTAACCAACTTGCTCACAAACGATTTAATCTGACCTTCAGATTGCTTAGGAGTTAACACCTTAATTGATGTACTACCGCCTCGAATTTTTTGAGCTTCTTGATATTTCAGGCGGCGGGCTTCCTCATGATTTTGAACCCATCAAACATCTCATTCTCCTTTCAAAGTTAAAGAAACCATCCTTCCGCACTTGGGGCATTTCGTTTGAAAAACAAGAGATCCGCATAAACTAAACTCCGCAAGCTTACGATTGCATTGAGGGCATCTTATTTGATTCATCAGCCTGCACTTCCTTTGCAACCCAACTCAACAAGCGTCGTAGAGCAGCCGCTTCTCTTGCTGGGTCTGGATTAAATGTGCGAATAACCGTTACGTTATCTTCGAACTTGCGACTTTTACGAGTTGGCTCAGTAATAATCGTGACAGGCTCAGCCATGGAATCACCTCCTCTTTTTGTGCAAACTGCAATTCTCTCCGTCCCAAATTTGGCAATCATCTCTCATGCAGTCGCGGTATTCGACTTGAATGATATTCCCAGTGCTTTTACGGAGTGGTTCGAGAAAAGGGCACTTACGAATTGGATGATCTCCTTTGATTGTCATTTATGCCGCCTCCTTGATGTCGTTTTCCAGTAGATTCCTAATGACTTTTAGAAGAATTATAGCTATATTCAAGTTATGCTTACGAACTCGTAACGGTTAGCTTAAAAAAAATAGATCCTCAAACCTTTTTTCCGGGAAAGCCTTTAGTGCTCCAGCTACAAAGTCCTGCCCAGGATCATTGTGCCGTGGGTCTTCATCAGGTAATCTAACGCGCCATAATTGAGTTGTTGAAATGTTCATCTTTTTAGCAAGCTCATTATCCTTTACTTCATTAGTCAATTCCTTAAAGGTATCAACTTTTAGTTTTATCATCGGTAGTTTCTCTCCTCCTTTCACATCAAGCCTTACGTCCTCGTAAGATAATAATACCACATTCGTTACGAACACGCAAGTGTTTTAGAAATAATTTACGCGTGCGTAAGTATTACGTTTTCGCAATGTTTTAGTTATAATATAAGCATCTACCACAATAAGGTAATATTTTTATGAGGTGTAAAAAAGATGAACAATGCAATTGGTGACATCATTAAAAACCTAAGATTGAGGGCGGGATTTGATTCTTTGGGTGAATTATTCCGAGTTTCTGATGTAACAGTTGCAACTCTTTCGAGAATTGAATCTGGGATTCAGTCTCCGTCTCCTAAAACTCTAGAAAAACTAGCACCCTTTTTAAATATAAGCCACGAGGATTTAATGATATCCGCCGGATATCTTAATGGTGATGATGAAGACCTCACCCCTACACCTAAAGAGGAACACTTAACCTTCTACCGAAAAGTCGGGCAATTAAGTCCAGAGAGTGTGGCAATCTTAGATCAGCAAGCCGACCATCTTCTCGAACTAGAAAGTAAAATAGTAGCGCGTAAAAACGCCGAGCGCAAAGCTGAACGTGCCAAGAAAAACAAATAACTAAATAAACGACAAACAACTACCCAAAATACGGGTAGTTGTTCTGCTTTATTGATGACCTACATATTTCGACATAAGAGGTGATGGAAAAGTGTGGAATAATGAGGAATTAGTCGCACAATCATTTTTTGAGTCATATCTCAAGCACGAGGATTTCCCACTAGATCTTAATCGCATAGCCTTGGCGGTAGAACAAAAGCTTGGTATCGAAGTATTTACGTATATTTGTGACTTGCCAAATGAAGTTACTGCACAATTGCGAAAAGGAGACCATGCAGCACTTATCTACGTTAACAAAAATCATTCACTAGCCCGCCAACGATTCGGAGTGGCGCATGAATTTGGTCATATCCTCATGGGGCATCGTCATGGCATACCAGCACCAGGTATCGGTGAATCTGACGCAGAGTATGAATCTGCCAACAATTTTTCAGCGGCTCTGCTAATGCCTGCGTGGCATGTGCTATGTTTAGCAAAAAAATACCCAGACAGCTTTATCTTTCTTGTGCATAAAGTCTCAGGTTATTTTGGAGTAAGCCTAGAGGCAGCAGCCCGGAGATTGGCAGCAACCGAAGTGTTACCTGGACTTTTAACGCTAGTCGATCCTTTAATCGGCAGACTAGATTGGGAATATCATTCTCCAAGTATTCATTTGGATCGCGGGGCCTTTCGAGACTTCCTTGTTAGGTACTTCCAAAACCCTAAAAAACGCGAAGAAGATTTGGAAATTATGGGTTATCCATTCCGGATCGAGGCTAAGCGCATGTGGGGCAAATACTTATTGACGTGTATGCCATTCACAATGGTGGCGGCTGGTTATGGGAGATAAATATAGGTATAAATTAAACCTATAGCAATAATAGGTATCTTACTGTTTTTTAATTATTCTGTTTAATCTATGCTACTAAATGATAGCATTTTGGTATATAATACAGACAGAGGAGAGAATCAAATTGGGGATGGCAAGCATTGAAGATGTTAAGCAATTTTTAGAAAATGCAAAATCTCTTATTAAGCAAGGCAAGTTTGCTCTTATTCCGAGAAAAAAGAATCTTGATGGGCTTGCTTTATTAGGTCTTACACTAAGACTCGCTAAACTAGAATTACTCGAATTGAGTTATCGTCAGTATGATCGTGGTCCAATTCCTGATAGGGATCGACAAGGTGAAATGTTTTGGGAATTTATAAAGGATATTGATTCTCAGCAAGCTTATATAAAGATAAAAATTGACCAACGAGGTTGCGCTTGCATTAGCTTTCATCCGTCAAACGGGCCAATAAGTTTGCCTTTTAAAGACAGATAAGCAAATGGAGGGTTATCTATGATAAAATTTTGTTACAATTGTGATAGTGAGCAAGAGGTAAATATAATTCACAAAAAAGAAACTTTCCCAGTAAGGGGTGAACCGATTGAGGTCTATTCTGATGTGCTAGTTTGCTCTGTTTGCCAAGAAGAACTATTTGATCCAGAGCTTGATGAAGCCAACCTAGAAAGAGCCTTTAATGAATACCGGGGAAAACATCACCTAATGACTTCTTCTGAAATATGTGAATTGAGAACTCGTTTCGGTTCTGGACGTTTGGTTGCTACCTTGCTCGGATGGAGCCAGGCGACATTAGTTAGGTATGAAAATGGCGCTATACCCAATAAAGCTCATCACGATCAATTAATACAGCTCGGGGATGATTCGACTTATGTCAAAAGACTATTCGAGCAAAATGGGCACAAGCTCTCTCAGAGGGAACAAATAAGATTAACGGCATTAATAGAACAAAGCATATCAAACCAAGAGGCCCAATGGTTCGATCCAGCGGAGACGCTAAATAAAATGTTTCAACCTTTCTTTAAAAATGGCCTGACGGATATTGAATTTGACTTTGAAAAATTTGCAAATGTAGTTTTATTTTTCGCTTGCTTTGATTGTTGGTTGGTAAAAACAAAACTGCAAAAACAATTATTTTACGCTGATTTTTTATATACTAAACGGCATGGTAAGCAAATAATTGGCTTACCATATGTACATCATCACTACGGTCCGGTTCCTTTTAACCACGAACTTGTTTATGGTTGCCTATTGACTTCGAATATTATCGATACAAAGCTACTTGATGGTTCTTATAGAAGAGAAATCATAATACCATCCAGGCAACCAGACTTGTCTTTTTTCTCTCACGAAGAGATAGATGTATTAACAACAGTTTCTGGGTATTTTAAAACCTATAATGCAAGACAAATATCTGATTTCTCCCACAAGGAAGAAGGGTATTTATCAACAGATCATAAACAAATCATTTCTTATTCATACTCTGAAAATCTACAATTAGATTGACCAACCTTTACTATGTAGATACAACATGCTAAACTTATCCCAAGAGCGCCAGAGCACCAGTATCTTTTCGCGAAAGATCAGAGAGCCAGAGCGCCATACTTATTAGAGGGCCTTCGAGCCCCATATTTCTCTTATACGGGAGAAGTGTGGGGTTTTTCGTTTGCCTATAGGAGGAAAATAGAGATGTTCAATTTCAAAAATCAAGGATCTGAATTGAAAGCAGTATTATACGGACGCGTATCTTCAGAGGACCAAGCTGAACGAGGTACAATACAGAACCAAATTGAGTTTAGCACGAAGTATTGCGATCTCCATAAAATAAATATCGACGAGCAGTATTTAGATGATGGCGTAACCGGAACTCTCCCCCTCGAAGAACGTGGAGATGGCCTTAGACTCATCGAAGACGCGAAAGCGGGTAAGTTTAGCCTGGTGCTTATCTATCGCCTTGATCGCCTCGGTAGAACGGCTAGGGTTATTCTAAATGCGATTCATGAGCTTGAGGGACACGGAGTCCAGGTCAGAAGTATGACAGAGCCTTTCGACACCGGTGATCCGAGCGGAAGGTTCCTTGTCACTATCCTAGCCGGGGTAGCTGACCTAGACCGTTCTTCGACCCTTGATCGCTTATGGAACGGTGCAAACCGCGCTGCCCGTGAAGGTAAATGGCTAGGTGGCATTGTTCCGTTCGGGTACCTAAAAGAAGATGCATATCTTATTCCCTCAATCGAACCCATGAGGGGTTTTTATATGTCTGAGGTGGAAGTCGTTAGCATGGTATATCGACTCACCGTTGAAGAACATATGAGCACTAAGAAAATCGCAGATTATCTCAACTCCTTGGGTGTACCTCCGTCTTACACTAAAGATGGTCGCCAGATAGATAAGGGTAAGCGCAAAGAGAATACCGCTGGCATTTGGCGCCCTGGACGAGTTCGCGGGATGATCGTTAACACAACCTACAAAGGAATACACGAATACGGTAGAAGGTCCAAGAAGCAACGTGAAATAATTTCTCGTGAGTTCCCTTCGATCGTCGACGTCGACGTTTGGGAACGGGCCCAAGAAGTTCTTCATGAAAATCAGATTGGGGCAATGAGGAATGCCAAGCGTAAATACCTGCTTCGTAGTCTAGTTAAATGTGGATCTTGCGGACTGAGCTATTGCGGCACATCATATACCGGACCAAGTGGTCTCCCAAAAGGTTATTATGTCTGTAATGGAAAACTTGCATACCACGGACCAGATATGGGTAAGTGTAACTCTAAAAATATTCCGCAAGCTTGGGTAGAGGAACTTGTTTGGTCCGATATCATTCGTTTTGTAAACGATCCAGACGAAGTTTTGCAAACATTAAAACAGGATGTCGTGAAAAGTAAATCTAATCTTGATCAATTTTCCGATGAGAAAGAAATTATAGGCAAGGCTCTGAAACAGAAAGAGACCGAGAAACATTCTATTCTCGATCTCTTTAGGAAAAACCTTATTAATTCTGTCGACGTAGAGCAGCAATTAAAAAAGATCGCTGACGAAGCGATGCAGTTGGCAAATCGTTTTACGGAATTGAGCCAGAATATACAAACAGAAGAGGTTATGGAAGATAAGTTCATGGGTATCACGGAGTTGCTTAATCAGTTACGTTTGAGAATCCACGATGATATACCGTGGGAAGAAAAGCGGGACATCGTCAAGATGCTCGTCCGAAGGGTCGTCGTAAATACGAAAAACGATGGGACAAGCCCATCCGCAACGGTTTCAATTGAGTATACTTTCTCCCAAGTTGTGATCCACACGGACAAGCGTGCGGTTTATAACTTAGGAATGGTTTATATTAAAAAGGAGGCTCTTCCAGCGTGGAGATTATCTAAATCTAGTATTTCCGAGACATCCCCTATTATATAGAAGGAACTATATTGATTACTCTTTATTTCGGAACCTTAGAAGGATTTTATTCCACAATGTGGAATATTAAAACTCGGTGATGCATATGGGTGCGAAGAATCGACTCCGGGAGATTAGGCATGAGATGATGATAGATCACTCGAAAGAAATGGCATTAATCCTTGGAATCAGCGAGCAGGCCTACAGCCGCTTGGAAAACCAACGGAATCAACCAACCCTTGAGAAAGCCCTTATTTACGCGCAAAAACTTAAACGAACAGTGGACGAAATATTTTACCTTACTCCGGAGGAATAACCTTCGGGGTTTTTCTTTACCCATTAATTACCTATGCAATAATTTTGTATGGATAAGCAAGTATCTTATATGTTGTGCATACTTTCTATCATCGCACCACAAACACAACAAGGAGGTGACACATTTGGAGATCAAAGCAAAACTCAGAAGGAGCGACCACGACATCAAAGAGGCTGTTACTCGCCTGCACCTTGAAGAGTGGGAGAGAATGTCCGATCTAGTCCGGGATGGATTCAGGAAGGAGCTAGTGGCCCGGGGGGTTATGGAGACGGTGGACGATGTGGAGACGGCGATTGAGAGGAGTGAACGCGAGTGACTAAAGTATTAGCACTACTTGAAAAATACAACGTCACAGAATACGAGTTAGTCACATGGGTAGCTAGTGCGCTAGAACATCGTATTGGAGGTGACAATTGCACCGAGAGAATGGAACAACTTTCAAGGGACCTTAATGTTTTGTCTTGCACGTTTAAGAAAGGAGCGAGCGTTAATGGCAAATACAATTGGCACCTGCCTATCAGATGACTGGGAAGTACTTGAGTTGGAAGGAGATACGAGACTACACATACCTACAACGTGGAATATCTCTTCAGACTCAAGAGAGCTAAACGGTGGAGGCAGAAGAATTATCCTACTTGATCTTGATAATTACTACTATGTACCCATAGGCAACATTGGTAACGATTTTGCTATTGATGTTTATTACACTACTGACGATGAGGCCTACGAAGAAATGATGAGCGTATTTAATTCATTTGAGAAGGGTAATGCGACCGATTGACACACAGATCGACGAAGGGGGATTTAACTCATGGATATCACCAAAATCCAAAAGATAGTCCGCAAGTCAATCAAAGACTACGCCATCACAGCAAAGTATGACGAGGAAATATTAATATCGTTTCTAAGCGTGGATATCTTCAGGGAGATCAATACAGATGAAGCTCCATCGCCCTCCCCGGCTCCCAAGAATCCCTCTCGTCGAAATACTGGTCAGAGTGTACTTGGTCAAATTAGCATTGGCGAAGAGGTGAGCGCGAGTGACTGATAAATCCTCAGTGCGACCGGACATCATTGGTTTATTCTCCTCTACCATTGTGCAGATCGGACGCTTTGCTCTCCGTAACATCCCACGACACAGGGATTCGCACCCGGGACGCATCATGCTCAGTTGGAAACGTAATGACGTATGCGCAGAAACCAAGGAGCGCGGCAAGGATTATGTAACAAAGGAGTACCCGCGCCTCATCGAAAAAACATGGAAGGGCCATAATCGAGTTTTTAAGTACAGGATTCCAACCGGCCTGAACCATTCCAAACTCATTAAGTCTATTGATGATATTGAATTTGATCTTAAATCAGAAGTCCTTTTTAAGTTGCTGGAAAACGATCCAAAGTCCCATTTCTCACTTACTGTTTTATCCGGTCATTTGTTGGACTTCATTGCCTACACGAACGAGGCTGAACACCTGAAGCTAGATGGTCTATGGATTCCAATCGGCTGGTCAAGGCGCGGCTTAGAAACGCTAGATTTATCTTCAAGTAATTCTCCACACTTAATGATCGGAGGAACAACCGGCGGAGGAAAATCCACGTTAGCCAGACTTATATTCGCTTGTCTCCATATGCGCTATACTCGGGACGATGTTAGGTTGTGGTTGTGCGATTTGAAGCACGGTAACGACATCGCGGTCCTTGGGGAAGATCCGCTCTTGGTGGATAGAGTCGTAACTCAACCTGAAGAGATTGCAGGAATTATGGATGATCTATCCGTAGTAATCGGTGAGAGATACGAATTATTTAAACGACACAAATGCACCGATCTGAAAAGCTTCAACAAGCGCCATCCTCAAAAACGATTACCTAGAATCATTTGCTTTGTAGATGAGTTGACTAAATTAGAAGGAAAGGAGTTCGATAAGACCAGAGAAAAGATGACCAAGATGACGGGTGAAGCTAGGGGTGCAGGTGTTCACGTTATCTTGAGTTGCCATAGACCAACGATAGATATTGTGTCAGGAACATTAAAAAACAATATCCCGGCTGTCGTTGCGTTCCGATGTAATCCTGTCTCAGCTCAGGTTCTTCTTGGGAAAGGGAATTGGGAAGGGACTATGGCCATTGATAAAGACGTTGAGGGTAGAGCATTGTTTTCCTTCAAAGATCAAGTGCTGGTACAGGTGCCATATATAAACGATGATGAAATCGAAACCATCATGTCAGCCTATCAAAAGCCACAAAAGGCACAAGCTGAAACGTCGATTGAGGTTGTCAAGGCACCCAAAGAACCAATTATACATGAGGAGATAATAAAAAGTAGTAGGAAAAGGCAGTTATGCAACCAACCGAGGACCGAAACCCACACACAGAGCGCTAAATTACGCTTGGTACAACCGCACTCTGAGAATACCAACATACATAAGTCTGCGAAGGAGTGATGGAATGGTGAACGAGCAACTTCAACGCTTCCGAGGGACGAATTGTATAGCGTATGGGCAAATCAGGGATGACCAAATCGTCAAGCTTATTTATGCCGGCGCAGCGTTCACTCGCCCTCAGATTGAAAAAATAATATTTACGAATCGTAAGTCATCCAGAAGACTGTCTCAATATGCATTGGCTCGTCTTTGCAAACAGGAGCGAATCAAGAAATGGATACGCTCTGCTCACTTACCAACGATTTATTATTCAAGAAAACCGCGTCAACTGGACCATGTTTTGCTCATCAACGAAGTTTACTGTGCCCTACTCTCTCAAAAAAAGTCCTGGTATGTGATCGAATGGAAGTGGAATTATTCTATCCTGAACGGCATGGTTGTTGCCGATGCGATGGCTAATATCTATACCGAACCGGATCGCAAAGGTCGCCGCGTTGTGTTCGTCGAAGTCGAGCGTAATCCCAGCAAACGATTTGATAAGCCTACTAACTACCAGAAAGTGTACGATGCCAATTGGATCAAGGAAGAGTGGTCCGTAATTAAAGTTAATACTGCAATCTTTCCTACCATTCTAATCGTAACTGACGACGAACTTGTCATTAAAAGTGATCTTAACTTTATTATTGCGAGTATTGATGAAGTCAGGAAGGATGTTTATTCTGTTTTAAGGAGGTAATTCCATGATCTATGATGTAATTGCCAACCGCAACGAATTCCTAGCTCTATCAGATCCCGAAGTCCACGAAACCCTCTCCAACATGTTTCCTGATCATAATCTATACTGCCACTCCCAAGACTGGCGCAAAAGCGAGGAGTATATCCTCAAGGCCAAAGGTGGTCGCGGTGACGTACTAGTCGGTTGGGGGAACATAACTAAGGAGGTCGAGGAAAGTGAGCGTACTGGATCGCTACGTTGCGTCACACTCAAAAGTATATTGGAACACGGATCCAAAAAAGGAACGAGAAATCAGGGACCGTCAGGAAATCGCAAGTGATTATCACGCCGGCAACTCTCTCGCCCACATCCTAGATGATCATACGTCAGAACCGAAATACCAGAAGATCAAAGGAGAACAAGAGTGGGCTGCAATGGTATTCACCAAGTCACCTGGTAGGCCTCTAAGGTGCGAGCGACCTTGCATTGATGACTCCATCCTCTGGCAAGATCCCTGCACTAAAGAAGCCATTGCGATCACATATCGGCACACAGTTTTTGAGCAACAGATGCAGAGTTATTGGAGGTTGAGCGATGATTGAATCAGGAATTGCAATGATTATTATAGGGTCGCTAGGACTGGGTTATAAGCTTTCTGCCAAGATAAAACTGGCGTTTAATAAAAAGTCTAAGGGGTGATAATTGTGGGTAAAGGTATTAGGATAGTAGGCGGCCTATTGAACGCAATAACACTAAAGCCTGTTTTGAATCAAATGAAGAAAGAGCGTAAGCTTGAAGTTAAACTACAGAATTCGCGATTGAATCAGGCATCTTTAGATGTGCTGGCAGAGAGAGCACAAGAAACAAGACCAAGGGTTTGGGATGTGCGCCAACCGTTTGACTCGATTATACATCAGCATAAATTGTGGTAAAATAACTCAAGCGAGGTGATAAAGTGAACGACACCCCCGACAACTTAGAACTCCTCTCTATTAAATGCCCGCACTGCTCAAAGACATCTCCCGTGAACCAATGGGCTACGATAGCCATTAAAGCAACATCCTGCTCTGCAAGTTTTAGCT
>Ga0209728_1001744_pt1 | contig 12424 bp, 14 predicted proteins | sample RifGroD1_FD_183997 | JGI IMG/M metagenome (GOLD analysis project Ga0209728, IMG submission 183997) | Groundwater microbial communities from Rifle, Colorado, USA - Groundwater D1 (SPAdes) (version 2) | ecosystem: Environmental > Aquatic > Deep subsurface > Groundwater | place: Rifle, Colorado... | reverse complement strand
TATATGAAGTAAAGGTTGCCACTATAAAATCTGTACGTGCTAGGGTTAGTGGTTATGCTAGTGGTAGTATTACTGTAATTGGGAAGGTTAGTCCGTTAGTTAATTCGGAGAAGAGTGTCCAACTAACGGGTAGTAATGTGCCGTTACCAATAATTACTCAAACTGAGTTAATTTCGGCAGATACAACTATCGCTAATGGCGGTAGTTATGTAAGTGCCGCACAAACAATCAATGAGGGTGTAGGTGTTACTGGTTATTACCGTACATCTGCTAGTGTAACTGCAACCTTGACACTTTCTTTTTATGATTTAGCAACCGGATTATCCACAATAAATGAAAGTACACTAGCAAGCGGTGCTAGAAATTACGGAAGTGTTGCTGTATCAAGATTTCCAAGTAAAAAAATGCGCTTGATTGTTATTAATGGCGCAGGTGCAGATATAATACTAAAATACGCTGGTTATACGATAACAGGTTAGAGGAGGATAAAATAAATGGCAGATAAATCTAGGTTTATAGATATTATTATTGATTTTGGTGGTCAGGAAGTGGTTATCGCAGAACAAAATGTTGTTGAGCAAGACGATATGATAGTATACCCTTGGACATTAGTTGAGCAGGTTATTGATACGCCTGAAATGCAAATCGGAAAATGGGCTGAATATATCACCAAATGGACATCTGAGGGTAGAATCTTAACTAACGAAAATGCATTAGTTTCATAATCACAAATAAATAATACTTGATAACAACTGAATATTGATTTCGCTATACATAGTAAAACTTAATATTTTATAAAATTAAATAAATAATTTAACAAGTAAATACTTAATGTAATGCAAAAATAATAGAGTAGTTATTATTTAAAATAACTACTCTATTATCATTTAATTATCTATTTTTTCTACTTATTACCAATCAAACCTTTTATCATGATCTGTGATTTTAGAAAGTGTTGATTTTATTGGGTTTGTGATGTGTGAGGATTTTTGATATTTTTGATTATTTTAGTATTTGGTATATGAAATTATAATACAAAGTAAAAATAATAAAATAAAAAGAGAAGTATTTACATTCTACTTCTCTTTTTATTAAATAAATCTGATAATATGTTTTAAGGAGGTCGATGTATCTTCTATATAAATAATTTAATTAGAACCTCACAAAAACATCACTGGTGCTCAAGGCTCTCTGGATGATCTATGAGATTCTAAAGTTGAAATGTGTTAAATCGTTAATGTTTGAATTATTAAATAATTTAATATGTATTTTAAATGTATAGTGGAATCACTCTCACTCCACTATACATCATAACAGCAATAATAAAATGCACTTATTATTGTGTAACTATAAGTATATAACATAATGAGAGAGGTGTCAATTGTTTTATGAAAAATAATGAAAATAATTTTAAGAATGATAAGAATTTTTGTGATGGAGTTGATAAATTTTCGGAAGGATGTGTTGAGAATATGCCACCTATTGATTTGGATACTGTGGATGTGATTCTAGATCAACATGAAAAACAATTGGAAAAAATTGATTACAGAGTTACAAAATTAGAAGATATTACAACTAAGATCTTAATACAATCAGCAGAGATGTCGGTTAAATTAAGTAACATCGAGTCTAATCAGGTAGATACTAAGAAGAGTATCTTAGAGAATTCTATAACATTACAAAATTTTCAAAAAGAATTAATTGATAGTCAAAAAGATTTAGTTAGTAGATTAATAGAAAAAGATACTAAAGTAAAAATTAGTGAAACAGAAAATAAAGGTAAAGTAAAAACACAAACAATAATAACGATGGGGGCAATTTTTACAGCATTAATTTCTGGTGCAGTTACTATTTATACGTTTATGCATCAATCAAGTAAATTAGTGAATTAGTGAATTAAAATTTATAGTAAAGTTAGGTGATTACAATAGAATATTTAAAAAATATATTAAGTATACAGGAAAAGAAAATTTCAACTTTAGGTATATTATTAGTAATTATTACTATTTATACTTTATATTCACATTACATAGAAAAAGATATATCTAATTTAGTAAATATTATTCAAGCATTTTTATTTGGTTTTGTAGGAATTAACGGAGTTGAAGTATTAAATCAATATGCTGAATATAAAAGTAAAATAAGTGATTTAAATGTTTCTACACAAAGTAATACTACTCAAACAGGAATGGATTATAATAATAAAATTTAATTAAATAATAGGAGATGTTTATTTATGAGTAAAACCGCAATTTTGGATTTTGGGCATGGTGGATATGATAGTGGTGCTTTGGGAATAAATGGTACACAAGAGAAAAATATTAATATGTCTGTTGGATTTAAAGTAGCAAACTATTTGAAATCTGCTGGTATAAATGTATGTTTTACAAGAGATAGCGATAAAGTATCTTGGCCTTCTAATTTAAGTCAAGATTTAGTTAAACGTATGCAAATTGCAAATAGTTATAATCCAGATGTTTTTGTGAGTATTCATTGTAATTCATGTAATAATAAAATAGCAAAAGGATTTGAGATATTTACAACTCCTGGTCAAAATAATTCTGATATTTTAGCAACCAAAATTCATTCAAGAGTAAAATATACCTTTCCTAATTTAGTATATAGAGAAGATTTATCTGATGGTGATGTTGATAAAGAAGCAAAATTTTATGTAATAAAAAATTCAATTGCACCTGCTACCCTCATAGAAATGTTATTTATAAGTAATCCAGATGAAGAAAAAATGTTAAATAATTTAGAATTCCAAGATAAAATGGCATTTGCAATTGCTCAAGGTATAGGAGATTATTTTGGAATTAAAGTAGAAAAAGAAATTAACAACAAGGAGGAATTAATTGATATGGCAATTGAAAAATGGATGGAAGAATCAGGAATTAAAAGTTTAAATAATCTTGCTAATAAAGGTTTAATCAATAATGCAGAAGATTGGAAAAAGAAATTAGCAGAACCAGTTCAAGCATGGTTACTATTTACAATGCTTGATCGTATTGCTAATAATAAATAATTGGAGATGAATAATATGGAATTTATAAATACTTATTTTCAAAATATATTAATTGATGCTTTATATGGTGTTTTAACTATTGCTATATATTATTTTATTTCTTATATTAAAAAGAAAATTGGAACTGAAGAAATGAAAAAATTAGAATCTGAATATATTGCAAAATTTGAATTAGCAAAATTAGCAGTACAATATGCAGAGCAACATGGAATAGATATAGATGTAAAAGGTGAGGAAAAAGTTAAATTGGCATATAACTGGTTATCTGATAGATTAAAAGATAAAGGATATAATGTAACATCTGATGAAATTAATGGATTAGTAAAATCTGCATTGAGGGAATTAAAAAATATATGGGGAGAAGAATGGGCAAAAGTTGTAAAGTAAAGTCCTCTCTCTTTTGGTTTACCTCCTCTCACTTCTTCCCCACCACTTCTATCTTTGATTGTTTGATTTTAATTGGTAATTAAATGTCAAGATAGAGGAGGTAAAATTATTAATAATTAATAAGGAGATAAATTATGAATATAGTAGAAAAAATTTTTGATGGTGGAATAGTTAACAATGATGGAATTGCTAAATTTGATGATAGTTATGCAATTCCTACTGGTGGAATAGTAGATAATAATGATAAAATAAAAGAATTAATAAACAAAATATTTAATACTATTAAACCAAATGAGCAAGTTGTAAAATTACTTAATAATAATGAATTAATAGTTTCTGCTGATGCTGTGAAAAAATTTATACCTAATCTACAAAATTTAATAAAATTAATAAATAATTAGTAAAAATTAAAAAACAAAATAACACTAGACAGTATGGATACCCAATTCTAGTGTTATTTTGCAGAAAGTTAATTGTGCGAAGAATTAATATTATGTTAGAGACATTATAGTATAAATTGAGCAGGAAGTCAAATTTAGTTATGAGATTAATTGTAAATATGATAGATATTCAATAGATTAAATAATGATAAAGGAGAATTTTATATTTTTAAAAACATAAATAAGTTGAAAGAAATAATTCTTGATATATTTATACCTAATTTATCAAAGTTTACAGATTAGAATATTAATATAATTATCTATATAAATTTGTTGTTTCGTGATGATATTTTTCGTGAACAAATTAATTTAATACAGTATAAATCAAGGGCATCCTTCAAGGGTGTCTTTTCTTATGCTTTATATCCAATGGACTTTGTGGGTCGCTATCACAACGACAAGAAGGTTTACATCCTACATTCTTCCATTGGATTTTTATTTAAAGAAAAGAGGATGAAATGTAAGTGAAATAAAAAAATAAAATGAAAAGGATGGATGAATAATGGGTATTGAGTTGAATAAATTTTATATTGGTGAATCAGTACAATTTATGAAAGAAAATATTCCAGATAACTTTGTGGATTTAACAGTTACAAGTCCTCCCTATGATGATCTTAGAAAATATAAAGGTTTTATATTTGATTATCAGAGTATGTTTGAAGAATTATATAGAGTTACTAAAGATGGTGGAGTAGTTGTATGGGTAGTTGGAGATAAAACAGAAAAAGGTAGTGAAAGTGGAACATCATTTAAACATGCATTATGTGCGAAAGAAATAGGATTTAATTTGCATGATACTATGATTTATGCAAAAGAAAATTGGGTTCCATTAACTCACAATAGATACGAACAATAATTTGAGTATATGTTTATATTTAGCAAAGGAAAACCTAAAACATTTAATTTAATAAAAATAGATTGTATTCATGCTGGAAGAAATAATCCAATGGGAACATTTAGACATACTGGCGAAGAGACTCAAAAATCTCATACACCAAAAAATGTAAGTAAGAACAAAATAAAAGGTAATATATGGTTTTATCAAATTGGAAATAATAAAACAACCAAAGATAAAATAGCATTCAAACATCCAGCAATATTTCCAGATCAATTAGTTTTAGATCATATTATTACTTGGAGTAATGAAGATGATATAATTCTAGACTCAATGTGTGGTTCGGGCACAGTAGCAAAGATGGCATTTCTTAATAATAGAAAATTTATAGGGATAGATACATCAGAAGAATACATAAATGAAATTTGTATACCTAGATTAGAAATGCATGGATGGATTAATGAAAATTTGATTGATAATTGTAATAGTAATAATCATTAAAATTTCATACTCAACAAACCATTGTATTATAAGGATTTGTAGAGTGGATATATTTGGAATATTAATAAATTAGCGATATTTTACGGCTATTTCGAGAGTTAATTTTGATTAGGGTAAAATTTATATTTGATTGGTTTATTTGGGTGAAATATGGAGTTTGTTTTTGATTTTATGGTATTTATATGGTTGAGTTAAAGAGAGGATTATTGTGTCCTCTCTTTTTTTATTTTAACTATTCAAATAAATAAATAAGGAGATTTGATATAAATGGAATTATTTTACGAAGTTAGAAAAAGGTATCTTGCAGAAGCACTATCATTTTTAGGATTTAGATACTATAAAAAAGGATTTGGAGAAAATACTATTTATAGTTTTAAAAATACTGAAAAATTCTCTAAAGCATTACATGAATTAACTATTTTAAAAAATAAATTTAGAGAAATGTAATTACCAATTTTTATAATTTAACAATGTAAATATTATATTCGATTATGGGAGGTTGAACCGATTGTGGATAAACAAAATTACATATCAGATTTAATCACAACAGAAGACATAGATAACTGGACTTCTAATAAATTAATATTTTTAGAATCACCAACAGGTAAAGGAAAATCCCACTTTATTAAACATACTCTATCTAATCATAACGAAGCAAAGAAAATATTAATACTAGTCAATAGAACAATTATCAAGAAACAATCAGAAATAGAAATAGGCAATAATGAAAATATCGTTATAAAAACTTATCAACTATTATCAGAATTAATAGTAACTAAAAGTGCTAAGATTGCAGATTTTATAGGTTTTGATTATATAATCTGTGATGAAGCACACCATTTTTGTGAAGAAAGTGAATTTATATTTAATACTGATGTATCATTTAATTGGGTAATGAATCAAAATGCAATTAAAATATTTATGACAGCAACAGCAAAATATATAAAAGGTTATATTTTAGATGAATTAAAATTAGATATAGAGCATTATTACATAGAAAATAAATATGATTTTATTGAGAAGTTATATTTTTATGAAAATGATAAAACTATAGGTAAATTATTAATTGATTTGCCAGAAGATGAAAAAGCAATATATTTTACTAGTGCAAAGAAAGCATATGAAATGAGTGAAATACTTAAATCATATGTTTTTTATTGTTCTAATAATAATTATACTTATCGTCAATATGTTGATCCTGAGAAAATAACTTATATCGAAGAAAATGAAAAATTTGAAGAACAGGTGCTTTGCTGTACAAAAGTTGCAGATTGTGGCTTTAATTTAAAAGACGATAAAATCAAACACATAATTGTGGATATTGCTGATTTATCAAGTATTATACAATGTATTGGCAGAAAAAGGATAGTTTTCAGAGATAAAATTATATTATATATAAAAGATAAAAAAGGAAACGCTATTTCTCGTAAATTAGAAAATTTTCAAGAGAAAATAAAATATGCTAATATTATACTTGAAAAAGGTGATATTGCATTAATAGAAGAATATTCACATAAAAATACATATGGAAATTTAATTTATGATGTAGTTAATAGAGATAAATTAAGAATTGAGAAAAAAGTAAATCCATTGATGCATTATACATATAATCAAAATATAATGTTGTATGAAGAAATTTTATTAGATAAAGAAGATGGATTTAAAAATAAATTGCTTGAAAGGATGGGTATAAGTGATATGGCGTATACTTATTTGGAACAAGAATTAGATGAATTAGTGTTGAAAGATATACTCAATAAATTTATTGGTATAAAAATGTTTAAAGATGAACAGAAGAAAATTAAAGAATTAATCCTTAAAGAATTATTAAATACTCCCAAAGGTAAAAGTAGAGCAGTAGGATTAAAAACTATAAATGCTTTATTTGAAGAAAATAATTTAAAGTATACTGTAGATAGCAAAAAAGAAACTGTAGGAGAAATGAAAGATAAAAGATATTGGGCAATTAATAAAATATAATTATAATTTTCGCCATTTTTGTTTAATCATAAAAATAATATGATTTTACATATTTGGCGAAAATAATTTTCATCAAAGTGAAAAATTTTGCTTTTATTTTTTCTTGTGAGTGCTTACACGAACAAAAAAACAACTTAATTTTGAACAATATAGATTAAACATAGATTAAACTTATAATTAACACTTGCCAAAGGCATCCTCTTAATATTATAGAATTCCACTACACTTCGCTACACTTACGTTTCGCTACGTTCCATTTCATTCTATAATATTAAGATTGTCCTCATTAATTTTTCGCTTTAGGCGAAAAAGTTAATTCGTCCAAATTAGAATTTTTATTATTTTTTTATTAAATAATATTAAGGAGATAATAATATGATTATTTTAACTAAACCTATAAATAATATGATTATAGTAAATAAAGATAAATCAGAAAATATTAAGAAGAATACAATTGATCCAGAATTCTTAAAGAGATGTTTAGATTATAGTAAATTAATGAAAGGAGTGTGAGTAACCGTGAATAAAATAGAATTAAAAAGAAGTATACTAAAGTTTGCGGAAGATGGATTAATTAGATATCTAAGTGTTACAAGAGAAGAAGCAAAAAATTATATTAAGAAATCTACCATTGAAAAGTCAATTGACAGAGCACCAGATGTAGTTGCTCACTACTCACAAGAACAATTGGTGTGTTGTATTATAAGATAATTATAGTTTAGTATTAGAATAATAATATAAACAATAGTTACAAGGAGATTATATAATGAATAATATACTAGAATCAGAATTAGAATCTACAGAAGAATGTAAATATTGCTCTCAATCGTCTATTCTAATGTCCTCTTCTAATTCTAAATCCTCTACCCTATCTACATCCTCTAACTTCAAAGATAAAGAATATTTCTTATATTTTCAGAATAATAATTTAACTTTGTTTGAGGGTGATGAGGAAGGAATGAGAGTTTTGGATGAGGTTAGGATTGGGTATTGTATGATGTGTGGTAGGGTGTTGAGTGGTTAGATTGGTGGGTTGTGGATTGGGATTGAGTGTGATTAGAGTTTGATTGATAATTGAATATTTAATTGAATATTTAACCTATATTATACTCATAAATTTAAAAGTGTAGGTTAACTTTTTTTTGAGAGTAGGCAATTTTTGTTTGCTCTTTTTTGTGGAAAAAGATAAATCACATAGGCCAATGTGGTTGAAAAGAGAGGTAATTCCGAACCTCTCTTCTTTTTATTTTTTATTGGGTAGTCGGAATAGTTGATTGAAAGATTATTAAATATATAAAAATCTACGGAAGGATTGTGATAAGAATTATGTTAATTACTAAAGAGGTTGAAATTGTTTTAAATAATAGTACATTAAAACACTATGAAAATTTAAAATATGACTTACCTAAGAGAAGAAATAAAAATGGAAAATTTCAAGTTCCAAGAAATACTAAAATAATAGTTAGAGTTGAAGATTTACCTAATTCAAGTAAAGTAAAGGTTGATATAGAATGTGATTGTTGTAAGAAAAAATTAGAAGGTGTAAAATGGCAAGATTATTTAAAATGTGTTAAAGAAGATGGAAAATATTATTGTTTGTCATGTGCTATGAAACTATATGGAACAGAAAATTATAGAAAATCAAGATTAGATAACTCTAATTCGTTTGAACAATGGTGTATTAATAATAATAAAATAAATGAATTAGATCGTTGGGATTATGAGTTAAATAAAATTAAACCTGATGAAATAGGATTTGGAAGTAAAAATAAATATTATTTTAAATGTCCAGAAGGTATACATAAATCAGAATTGAAAATTATTGGTTCATTTACTAACGGTCAAGAAGGTAGTATGAAATGCAATGCGTGTAATAGTTTTGGTCAATATTTATTGGATACGTATGGAGAATCAGGAATTACAGACTATTGGGACTATAAAGAAAATAATAAATTAGGTATTAATCCTTGGTTGATTGATAAATGTGCGAATAAAGATAAAGTTTATATTAAATGTCAAGAAAAAGATTATCATGATAGTTATCCTATAAGATGTACAAGTTTTGTTAGTGGTAATAGATGCCCTTATTGTATAAATCATAAAATACATCCTTTAGATAGTTTAGGTAAGGTATTAGAAGATAAAGGATTATTACATATATGGTCTGATAAAAATGATAAATCTCCATATGAATATCCTCCACATTCTGAAAAATCTGTGTATTGGAAATGTATTGATAATAAACATGAAGATTATCCTAGAAGTATAAAAGATTCAAATAGTTATAATTTTAGATGTCCTAGATGTAGAGAATATAAAGGTGAAAAACTATTAGATGAAATATTAACAAAAATAAATATACCACATGATTCTCAACATATTTTTAAAAATTTAAGAGGTATTGGTGGAGGTTTACTACGTTTTGATACGCCTATATTTTGGGATAATAAAAAAACTAAATTAAGAATGTTGATTGAATATGATGGGATTTTTCATTACCGTTGGATAAAAAATTTAATGACGAAAGAAGAATATAAGCGAACATTAAAACATGATATGATGAAAAATTTATACTGTGCTAAATATGATATTCAATTGATTAGAATACCATATTGGGAATTTAAAAATATAGAAAAATATCTAAGATATTATTTAATTGAAAACAATGAATTTGATTATTAAAATAGTAATATAAATAATTTATACCCTCTAGTTTTTAAATTTGCTAGAGGGTATTCTCACTATTCACCTTTAACTTCCTCGTCACCTAATAATACTTTAATCAATGTTTTTTGCATATACTTCCTAGTGCTTGAGTTATTTACAATCAATTTATCTATTCCATTATTTTTAATTCTAAATATTGAATCCCACAACACACAATTTTTATCGTATATTACTCCTTCCCAATCTCCTATTTCCATTCTTTCATCAAATTTATTGATAATTTCTTTCCAGTCTTCCCTCTTATCGGCATACATTTTAGCAAATAAACTCATGTACCCATAAAACATTAATGGTTCAAGTAACATATTACGTTTTCTTAAACTCTGCCTAGTCTCTGCATCAACTTGACCAAAATATTTGGGAAATTTATTAACTAAAATATTAAACATGTCATTTAATGCAATTGCATATTCTTGTGCAGATACTTTAGTTAATGGTTTATAATATTGATATGAATCTTGTATTGCTGATGTCAATGTGCTAAAAGTTGTAATGTTTGAGTTATCCTTGCTTTTGAGCGTTGTTTTAATGGTTTCAATTTGAGATTCAAAACAATTCTTCATTAAAAATTTTCCGATCAGATTTTCATAACTTCCAATATTTAGATATTCCCCTCGTGATTTGCTGATGGATAAATTTTTTAAACAGTATTCACTAAAAAGTTTTTGCATTGAATCAATTGAAAGTTGCTCAATTAAGCAAGGCCAATAAAATTCATAAGGATTAAAAATACCATCTTTTTTCTTTGCTTTTTTATATACTTTTGTAAGGTAAATACTGGCAAATAACCTGTGTGCTCCGTCATTAATTAGCAAAATTGAATTTGAGTAAATTGTATTTGTTTCACTATCATACCTTACATTATCTGGTTGAAAATCATGTTCACAGGGAATTGTAAGTGTTAAAACCGATCCATGAATTGTTCCATCAAGCATAGATTTTACAATTTCCATGTATTTACTTTTATTTACTAGTGGGCTAATTTCATTAGTTTTGCTATTTACCTGGAATCCGCGTTGTACTGAAGTTAAATATTGTATTATATTTTTTTCTTCGTACATATCTGCTAAATCACCAGCAGAAATTTGTGTAGAAAATTTAATTACTTGCCCATCCCTTTCAATTGGTAATGTATTTGGTAATTCCCAGTCAACTATTTCTTTCTTTTCTAATACACTAGCGATACCCATCTAATCCACTCTCCTATCCATAAATTCTAATTAATTTAATAATTTTATTATTAATATTCATTATATCAGATTTTTGTGATTTTTATACCTAATATTCAATAATAAATATCAATTTTTTAAAATTTTTTAGTTCTAAAAGGATAAATACCTTCTCATATAGAATACTACTCTATAATATCACTCATCATCCCTAATAATATATTTTAAATAATAGGAGTAAATCACATGAAAAAAGATTTAATTCCCGCCGTAGCATACTGTAGAGTATCAACTAAATCCACCGATCAAAAAAATAGTTATGATGCACAAATTAAATTTTTTAGAGAAAAAGCTGAAGAGTTAGGATATGAATTAGTAAAAGGAATAGGTACTTTTGGAGATGGTATATTTGCAGATAGAGGAATCAGTGGTAAAGCATTAACTAAAAGAATTGAATTTAAAAAATTAACAGAACAAGTTAGTAGTTTAAAATTTAAAGCGATTCTCGTTACGAATGCAAGTAGACTAGCAAGAAATGCAGTAGATGGAATGAATGTTATTAGAGAAATTAAACCATATGATGCTTATATACATTTCCTTAAAGAAAATTTAAAAAGTTGCAATCATTCTGATGAATTTTTAATTGATTTCTTTATGATGTTTTCACAGAATGAATTAAGAGAAATGTCTAAAAAAATTCAAGATGGTGTAAGGAAAGCACAAGGCAAAGGTGTGTGGACAGCACCCCCTCCTTATGGTTATGATCGTTTGAATGGTTATTTACAGATTAATGAAGAAGAAAGACAAGTTGTTGAATTAATGTTTCACCTTTATACAGAAATAGGTTTTTCAATAGATAAAATTGTAAGGGAATTAAACAGTATATGTATCCCTACTAAAAAAGAAAAGAAATGGCAACATACTACTATTAGACATATTATTGAAAATCCAATTTATACTGGTTTACAAATAAATCATCAAACAGAAATGAAGGACATCTTCATTAATCTTATAGAGAAAATAAATGAACACGAACAAATTAAAAATCACTTTGAACATTTACAGATAATTGATAAAGAAATATTTATTAAGGCACAAGAAATTAAAAAAGAACGCTCACAAATGGTAGATAATAAAAAGAAGTATAGTTCGACTAACGTATTATCAAATATATTTTTTTGTAAGTATTGTAATGCAAGCATGAAACGTATGCAAAGGTCAGATAAAAAAGGCCAGTTTTATTATGTATGTAGCAATTGTCATAAAGATAGAGCAATTTGTAAATACTATAATTATATTAAAGAAGAAGAAGCTTTTGATAAAATTATGAAAGATGTTAAAAGTTTTGCTGAAAATATTA
>Ga0209728_1001743_pt1 | contig 12426 bp, 22 predicted proteins | sample RifGroD1_FD_183997 | JGI IMG/M metagenome (GOLD analysis project Ga0209728, IMG submission 183997) | Groundwater microbial communities from Rifle, Colorado, USA - Groundwater D1 (SPAdes) (version 2) | ecosystem: Environmental > Aquatic > Deep subsurface > Groundwater | place: Rifle, Colorado... | reverse complement strand
ATTTTGTTACTGAATGTTTTGAGCATTTTGTTTTAAACAATAAATATTCTTCATGGAATATAGCTGGTCAGTCATTGGAAGAAATTATCTGTCATGAACTAGCACATATTGAAATATGGAGACATGGGAAGAAACATACTGCTTTAATGAATGAGTTATTATCTAAAGTGAATTCATAATACATAAAAAGAAAGAAGGTATTCCCAAATGAAAAAATTAATCAAAACCATATCTATCCTAACCCTCTCATTATTCCTTCTAATCTCCTCAACAGTCCTTGCTTCCATTCCTTCCACAACCACAAAACAAATCATCCTACACGTTAATTCCTCAACCCTAGACCAACACTCTAACCTCTACATTTCCGAAGTCCTAGACGAAAATGGAGACCTTTGGGTTATACAATCTAATGATGATATTTCCGGTCAATGGCTTGATGCAACAATAAATCAGGATTATGAAATCACAGATTATACCATCATGAACTAAACAAGATAAAAATAATTGTATTCACTTTCAACCTATGCTATAATAAGGCATAGGTTTTTATTTATTCATTGTCTAAAATTTAAGGAGGTTAGTACATATGTCATTATCTTATAAAATTAAATCAATGCCACAAGATGAGAAAATAACCTTTTTATCCATGCTCAACAAATGCTTAAAAATTCGTTCCATGTGGTGCAAAGCATTGTTAGACAAAACAAAAACTAATAACCAATGTGAGTTTGCACATAGTAAATATATTCAAGCCGAAAAAGCACTGAAAGAACACTTTAAGCATTTGAACTTAAATAATTTTGATCTAGACACCATCAAATATTGTAGTATCTAAGGAGTAGAAATACTCCTTTTCTTTTTAAAATTTAATAAAATTTATTGGAGGTTATATTATGGCAAGTGAACAAACTTTAAAAACAATTCAATCTTTTTACAAAGACGAATACCTTGCAGCAGATTTTAAATTATTTGGCGTACCTGAGACTAAAGAAGAAGCAGAAATTTGGATGGCGAACTATCAAAAAATTAGAAATCAAATTTGGGAATATAATCAAACTAAAATAGAGAACCTGTAAAAAGGTTCTTTTTTCTTTTTGTATAAATCTAAAAATAAATATTGTATATCCCTCTTGATAATGCTATAATCAATTATCGGATCAATTAAAGGAGGTTACTACATATGCTTATAGTTTTAGGTATCTCAGACGAGCATCTTGAATGTGATCGTTGCGGACGTATTGAGCTAAAGAAAACTATTGTGGTTCAAGACACTGAAACAGGTTCTATTAATTATTATGGTTCTGAATGTGCTTCAATGATTATGGGGTTCGATGCAAAGGAAATTAATAAGCAAGCAAGAAAGGCCAAAAAGAAATCAGATAAGGAAGAAGCAAAACGGAAAGCAGAAATAAACAAAAATAAAATACCTGCTTGTGACTGGGCCGATAAACATCCTTTATATATTGCCGAATGTGAAAAACGTGAAGTAATACGGAGCCAACAAAAGGAATTAGGTTTTTCAGAATTTGTTAAGCAGCATTCAGCAATTTTAAAAAGCATGGAGGAAATAAGACAAGAATTAATCTTAGAATACTGTATCAAACATAATATAAAGACTGCTTGAAATATAGCGGTTTTTCTTTTTGTGTTACATTATACCATTTATCAATTCTAATTCCTTAGATCCTCTAGTCTGGCCTTATCATTAGATTATATTGTCTTTACTCTTTATCCTATCAATTCCGGTAATTAAAACTCTTGTTTTATATGGTGAAAAGTAATAAATAATTATTTTCATTTTTGCTCTAAAACCTATTGCAATAGTATCCAAAATGATTATAATTATATTATAAGGTTAAATAAAAAGGAGTGTTGGAAATGACAAATTACAAAATGATTAAAGACGTTTTGGGAAATGTATCCAGGTACGAATCAGACCTAAAAACATTATCATTTGAGGCTCCAGAGTTTATTGGAGAACAAGGTAACAGATATTTACCTACTTACATAATTCTAAAACATAATAAAGACTTTAACTGCTTTAGAATAAACGAGACAATCACAAAAGAAATAATAACTTGTGAAAATGACATATATAGTGAATATAGACCAGTATGGACAGGAAGTAAAACATTGAAGGAAGCAAAGGAGCGCATAGAAGACTTTATAAATTTTGGATGGGAAGGGTAAAACCTTCCTTTCTTTTTTGTTTGACCTTATAGTATATCTTGTGATAAAATAAAATATAAATAATTAAAGGAGAAGTGAATAAAATGAGTAAAAACAAAATGGATTTAATTAAATTTTTGGGTATAGATTATATGGATAAAACTAAATATATATTTGAAGGAAATAATTGGATTATTACATTTGATAAATATGTTCATATAAATAAACTTTATCCAAATGGTTGTTATTTTGGAATCATTGAATCTAAACTGCCATATTCTTTTCATTATGTAAAAGAAGAGGATTCTGTATATATTAATTCAGCTAAATTAAATGTAAAATATCACGAGGACTCTATTCCTTCAAATATCCCAAAATATATTATTAAGAAAATTAAAGAAATTGCATATACAATAATTTTTAATCCTGAATATTATGAAGAACTCAATAAAACGATTGAAAAGAATAGAATAAACCCTTTTGAAATATTGAACGAATAAAATCAATCCCTACTATAGCTTAATTCTGAGCAATTCAAATGCCCATTTCATAGGTAACACGAACCCTTAGAACGTCACAATAAATATAAAAATAATTATTTACAACATGACTATTTTAACTAATTCTGTGCTATAATATTAGAAATGGTACATATTAAAGGAGGGTTAAACCATGACAATTGAATTAAAGGTTTATTCGATCCCTGAAGTGAATTTTTCCACACTTGAAACCAAACTTGCTAAACTTAATAAGAAGGCCACCAAATTGAATTGTGAACCAATTATCTTAACTCTAGTTGGCACTGAGGATAGAAAAGAATCTGGTCAAATAGTCAGATATAATCAAATCACAATCACTGGCACTGCTCCAATAATTGCAGGTTGGGAGTTAATAGCATCTTGCGAAGGCATGGAACATGGAGTATTAATTCGCTCAGTTCCAGAAAAAACATATCCTGAAAGATACCGCGAAATGTTAGTTTGCGAACATTGCAATAGTGACCGCTACCGAAAATACACTTTTATTGTCCGTAATGTAGAAACCAATGAATACAAAATGGTGGGAAAATCCTGCTTAAAAGATTTCCTGGGTCATGTAGATCCAAATTTTTATGCTCAAATGCTTCAATATTTAACGGAATTTGATCAAAAAGAATATGATGAGTTACCTGTTGGTTATGTCTCAAGAATTGATACAGAATACTATCTAACATTCGTTGCAGCTTGTATACGTGAAGACGGTTGGGTATCAAAAACAATGGCGCAAGAAGAGGGAGGATGTTCAACCGCAGGGAATGCAAGTGAAGCAATGGAATGGTTTGGGAAAGTCCATACTGATTATAGAGGACATATTATAAAACATCCTGAACCTACAGACCATGACAAAGAATTAGCAAAAAAATCCATCCTGTGGGCTAGAAACTTAACAGACTTGAAAAACGATTATCTTTACAATATTAACCTATTAGCAAAGGAAAGCTCAATCACACACAAAGAACTCGGTCTTGTTGCTTCAATCGTTTCAAGTTTTACCCGGCATATCGAACGCGAAATCATAAAAGAACAAAGGGAAACCGCAAAGAAGCAAGAACTTATCTCAGATTATATCGGCACTATCGGAGAGAAAATCCAAACTGAGCTAACCTATATAAATACCTTCAGTTTTGAAACACAATGGGGAGCAGGACATATTCATAAATTCTTAGATGCTGAAGGGAATGTTTTTATCTGGAAATCATCAAAATATATAGAAGTTGATCAAGGCCAAAAAGTAAAAATCAAAGGCACAATAAAAGATCACAGCGAATATGCTGGAGCAAAGCAAACAATTTTAACTAGATGCAAAATTGCTTGAAGGGATCTTAAAGACTAGGCCACAAACCTAGTCTTTTTCTTTTGTCTATAAATATAAAATGTATAAAGTTACTCCTTCCTTCTCTCACTATTCCAAATCACTCGCATACATTGCCACCTATAAGCCATTATAATCTATATCCCTATATGATTACACTCTAACACGTTTTAAACCCGGTAGAATCAGAATATAGGTATAAGGTGGTAAACACTAAAATAATATATTGACATTGCTTCAGTATTCTATATAATTAGTAATATAAATAAGTAGGAGGTTTTAAAAATGGAAAGAATTATTGATAATACAGAGCTTCAAAAAGGCGATATTATTACAACTATCGAACACGGATCAATGTGGGATGCGGAAACGGGAACATACCCTAAACAAGATTGGATGTTAAAATTCGAAATCACAAGAGTAAATAAAAATACTTATACTTGTAAATATATCGAGGGATATCTCGAAGGATCAGGGTTTAAATGGATAAAAGATACAGACTTAACAAAGTATAATGAAAAACATGAATATTTTTATTGAGAGGCCAATAATGGCCTCTTTTTTTATTATCCATATCCCGCTTTAAATTCTAAAATAATAATTGACATACCTCCAAAAATCTATTATAATTATAAGTATTAAATACATATCAAAAGGAGCGCAATAAATGAAACAATCTTATTTTAGCTATAAACTCATTGGTAAAATTGGCGTAGGCACAGGATACCAAACGCCGGAAAGAGCGGAGCAGGAAGCACAGAAAGAAAGTAAGTATTATACAATCTTTAAAGGTGGTACAAATGGTAAGATAGTCAAGGAGGTTAAAAAATGAAATTAATATCCGGTAATACATACACCTATCATTATAGCACCATAGCAGAAGTTGGTGAGCAGAAAGGCCAAAGAGTAGAAGGAAATTTTCCAGTGACATTTGATGGAGTTATAGACGCTACAGGTTATCAGTGTGATCATTGCGGTAAAGACTTAAAAAAAGGACATTATTTTTTAGATTCTGAAGGAAGTCAATATTTCTTTGGGAGCGAGTGCGTAAAGAAAGTTATAAAATAAAGAGCTATAGTAGCTCTTTTTCTTTTGTCTCATATTGACAATGCACCAGATATCTATATAATAAGTATATAAATAATTTTAAGGAGTTGAATGACTTGTTAACAAAAAAGGATATTAAGCAATTTACACAGGTTAACGTAATTGTAAACTTAAAAGGACAAGAACCAAAATTCCTAAAAAATAGGGAAGTATACGAGCATTCAAGCACAGAAATACGAATTGTTTTACCGAGGAAATACGAGTTTTTATACATAAAATACCCTACCAAAAAAGACCAAAATGGTTTTGGAGCAGAAGATGGTAAAATAACTTGCACCATCGGAAATATGCGGATCGAATTTATCAGAGAAGAACTAAGAAATTAGTTCTTTTTCTTTTCTCTCTTAACCTTTAAAAATCCATTTTTATTCTATAAATAGAGATATAATTTATCGACTTATTGCTAAAACGGTAAACGAGCAGGATATAGAAAACAGATAATAAAAAAATATGTTTTACCGGATAACTCAAATTCTTGAAATGCTCAAAGAAAATAATGTAAATGGTTTTCAGACTAGATAGAGATTATCTAGTCTTTTCTTTTTCTTTTCGCCAGCATCAAATACCTACCACAAAAACACTGTTACAAGCGATTAAAAACATATTGCCTATACAATCACACTGGCGATAGACCACAAACGTTTATAACACTATCATGGCGTCTTAGAATCGATTTTGGCTTAATCTGGCCGAAACCAAACTTTAAAATTCAGATAATAACCAATTACTGCCATATAATAAATCATATAGCAATATTAACATATGCAATTATAAAACCTCTAATAATACAAAAATAATTGTTGACTTTATGTCGCGTAGGTATTAAAATAAAGACAGTTAAACAATACATAAATAAAACTTGCTAGGAAGTAGTTAGCAAGTTAACTCCATAAAGTTTACAGGTTTTCCGATTTGACCTATAAAAATCGAGGGATTATGCAGAGTGAATGCTCATAACCTAAAAGCTCTTTGAAAACTGAATACACATCAGGACGGAGCCACAAATCTTGCCTAGCGTGGTCTAAAGTATACTACGCCGTGAAGGTTGGAGAGGTAAAGTCGGTAATCATAGTTTATTTGTTGTAATCAGCTTGTAGCAATATTCACACTACAATTATTTATCTCTTACAAAACTTGCTTAAATTCTTGTCTTAATTTCTGCTCTCTTAATCAAAAAATAAAATTAAGAAAGTAGGAAATTAAAATGTCACAAACTCAAAAAGAGTCTTTTCTGAAACTTGCAAAGGGATCTTGGCAGCGGTCAATTCTCAGAGATTTACTTTCCTGTTCATCCATAACAAATCCTATCAAAAATCTAAAAGGCAATGCTAAAAGTTATTCAGGTCGTTATCAAGTATCATTTTTTGCTTTACTTTTCAGGGTCGAAAAAGCTGGATATACTATAACAATTCAACCTGGCAAGCTCGGAGGACAATGGGGAAGTACATATTCATTATCTGTTTAAAGTAAAAATAATTATTCTTCTCGAAAAAGGAGAGTAGAAATTAAGACAAGAAGCGAGTATAATTGTAAGGGATAAAAACTTGCTTAATTCCTGTTTCTAATTCTGTTCTCCTAAAATTAGGAGGAATACAACATGTTAAAAATGAAAGAAATCGAGAAAATCTATCAAATTCAAGGTGAATTATTGTCAGAATCAGAAGCTATTGCAAATCGTTTTAGTTTAGAAGGTTATAGCCTTTCAAATTTAGAAGGAATAACAAAAGATTTACAGTGGAATCCTGCTTATCAAGAAATAGTCGAAATACAAGAAGGGTTATTTAAATTTAATGGTAAAAAATACATTAAACTTTAAATGTTTTGAAAAGGAGAATGGAATTAGAGATAGGAATTAAGCATAAAAACTCTCTTTTAAGTGATTAATCCCTTTGCTTTTCTTGTTTTTGTTTTTACCCTCTTAAGTAAAATTTAGGAGGAATAAACAAATGAAAACAACTAAACAACAAGACATTATTATCTCTCGTATGACAGATTATGTTACTAAACAATTAGAATGGAATGAATTAACAAAGGATATGAACAAACCAGTTTGGGTTGGAGAAGGAGCAAGCGAAAAAATTAGATCAAATTATGAATATCTGGAAAAATATGAATATACATTGAATGCCGTACTCGAAGCCTTAAACGTAAGTTTTGAGGATGCAGAAAAACTATACAATGAGTACGAAGCGTATTGCAATTCTCTATAACAATTGCCCTTAGAGGGTAAACACAAGAACAAGAAAAGCAAGTGTAGAGAGCTTAACCAAACAAAAACTTATAAATTGTTGAGCATCACAAATGCAACATTACAAAATATAAGTTATTGCTTATTATAAATTAATATTTACAATCTCTAATAATCGTATAACAGGTTATCATTAGTTTTAATTTTCCTAACCGTGAAACGAGCAGAACTTTAAGATTAAACATAAACTTGTTTTAATTGTTACAAATTGTTATAATTTAGTTTGTATTAGGCAATCGGTTAAACTCTCATAACTCCAATAACAAAGGGATTGAACAAAGAGAGTATATCTTTTTTAGTGCTTGCTTAACAAAGAGGAGATTGATTAAAAATGGCTAAATTTACTATTAATAATACCAAAACGGAAATTGAATGTACTAAACAAACGCTAGTAGACTCCTTGTCCAATATGTCTAATTTGTTAGAAGGACATGAAACGAATGAACTATTAGAAAATATTTTCAGCAAATTGACACAAAAACAAATTGAAGAAGTTTTAAATTTTTGCTGTGAGAGATTTCCCCGGCAAACTGGTATTATTTTGGAGGAAAATGGAATCATCGAAGAAGACTAAAAATAAGCAAGCAAGCATTAACAAAGCTATACTCTCATAGCTTAATTTAATAAAAAGAAGGGATATTATGATTAATTGCAATAACAAAATTGCTAATCAAGTGTTAAAAGATAATTTGTCTTTGATATCTGATAAAATTCAAGAACTTTACAATTTTTGTATTAAAACAGAGGAAGAATGTTATAAGAATCTTAAAACTTATTGCCTATATGCCCTCGTTAGTAATAAAAAACGAACTATCAAATTTGAAACTAGAGACGTAAAGGATAATAATTACAATCCTTACAATTATGCAACAGAAAGATATTTAATTAGTACGCTTGGAAATAACGTCAGAAAAGGTTTATACGCTTGGGATAATACAGACTTGCAAAACCACATAACAAAGAAACTAGAAGAAATTAAAGGGTTGTCATAACCCAACGAAAAAGACATTTTATGCTATTATGTCTTTTTTAAAGTGTGCTTATAACAAGGTTTTCGAGCATCTTTAAAAAGGATATAATCCTTTAAATGAGAAGGAGAGTGTTAAAAATGAAAGAAATGTTAACTAAAACATTTGGAATTGTCGGTTTAGTATCTCAACTCAAATCAGGTCAAATTAATCGTGACGCTGAATATCAACGTTCGCTAGTTTGGGGGAACAAAGAGCAAACAGACCTTCTCGACAGTGTATTCCAAAGTGCTACCACTTACATTCCTCCCCTAATTGGTGCAGAGTCAGAAGAAGTTATGGAAATCAAAGGCAAAATGGAGAATCGAATTGAACTCCTTGACGGAAAGCAACGTTCCACAACACTTGAAAAGTTCCTAAATGATGAAATAAAGTTAGGCTATAATATTCGACCTGTAACCATTGAGCATGAAGACGGTACAGAAAAAACTTACATAATTTCAGGCAAAAAATGGAGCGAATTAGAAGAAGAAGTAAAACTTCTCTTCAAAGCTTGTAAAATCCAAATGGTTTATTTCAAAGGTATGACAGCAGAAGAAAGAGACCTCCAATTTATCAAACTCCAGGGAGGTAAAAAATTATCTAATGCTGAAATTAACAAAGTTCGCATAGGTTGTAGCGCAAGAGAATTTATTTATAAACAACTTGCAACAGACCTTTGGACTAAATTTGTCAATGTTTCTTCAAATCGCGAAGTCAAATTTGAAACAATGCAACAAACTTTAATGGTTATGACTGGCGTATGGGACTTATCCGGCAAATCACTTCAAGCATTTTCAGAAGATTCGGCAATGATTACAGAAGACATTATGCAACAGGTTGAAACAGCCACGGAATACCTAAATGAAGTTGTAAAACTAATTAAAAAATCCTCTTTGCCTGTTGAACTTCAAAAGCTGGAAGAGTCAGAAACAATCGCTAAACTTGAACCTAAAGAGCTTAAAAAGTATCTCAAGACGATTGACTACTTAAAAAAGGTAAACGTTCCTATTATCTATAACACGGCCTTAAAAGCTATTTTGAACGATGTGAACACAAAGGATTTTGCTAAATTTGTTTCTAAATTCTTCGAAAATATCCCATCAAGATATAAAAGATTTGCAGAGTCAGACAGTGCCAGTTCGGGCAGCGTAAAGATTAGAGTTGAGGAAATGGACAAAGCACTGGTTGATGAGTTCAAAATTGTTGAAAAGGTTGAAGAAATTCAACCAGAAGTTCAAAACCTTGATTCTGATATAACAGCAAGCTCAGAAGAGTCCGGCGAAATTCAGTCAGAACAAACTGACACATTAGACCAAGACTATGGAGACGCTACCACCATTCTAAACATTGTCAATAATGTTAATGTTGCTTAATCTCCTAAAGAGTTTTATTATTAGACAAAGGAAAATAATAAGTCCTTTGTCTAGTCGGAAAAATTCAAAGGAGTTGGATTAAATGAAACTAATCGAAACTAAAGGCGAAGTAAAATTCTTTGAGGATGAAAATGGTAAATTGTTTCAGCAAATCGGTGAGGGTGAAGTATTCAAGGTTAAAAATGGTCAAATGGGTTATAAGGAAATTAAGAAAGTGAATAACCATTCAATTGAATATAACACAAATGGAATACATGGTTTTTGTGTTTGCCAAGGTAAATTTATCCTAGAGGATAATATATGGTCACTTGCTGAAGCTGAACAAATTACAAATGAATTAGAATGAAATCATGTTTTTATTCTATAATTTTGTAGTTGGTTATTGTATACCCAATAACACCATAACAGACATAATGCCAGGGTATACAGTGACGAAGGACAAAATCAAAAGGGAGTTGACCAAAAATGGAATTAACAAATAATCAATGGAAAAATTTATTCCATGAGTACGAGCAACAAAGCAGAGTGAACGCATCTTCTATGAATGAAAAGTATGTTTACTTAGGTGAAATTGATTGCCCTGAAGAAATGCTCTCAGATATTCATGTTAAATTATCTGATGTTCAAAACATTGGTAAAATCAATTGGTTGAAATCCACCACAAGTGGGAAATACATTCATGTTGATGATTGTACGCTAGACAATTTGTATGAATCGGGAAAAATCATTGACTATGAGTATGAATCTTTTGATCATGAGTATGAAAAATATTCTCTTTTATCAAAAGAGGAACAAATTGCATATAGAGTGCAAAATCAAGGCATAACTAAACAACTATCAAAGCAGCTTGTTAACTATGAGTTTGGTTATTCTTTTGATTATACCTTTGAATACAAGGTTACAGAAATATCCTGCAATAGTTTTGATAATTCAAAAGAAGAAAAGACTTATAATTTGACTGTTGAAGCAGACACAAAAGAAGAAGCGAATGTAGAATTGTCCTCTATGATAAGAAAAGAAGGAGAGACAATTTGTACTTTTACGAATTTTCCAAAAGGCTATAATCCAAGTATAGGCGAAATGCTAACGGGAGGTAATTTTAAAAGATATAAAAAATATGTTGTTTCAGTAGTTTCCGAATGTATAAATCAAACCAAAAATTAAGGTAAATAATTAGCGTGTATGTGTCCTCAGAGCGTTTCAGCCATAACAATTAAGGTTGAAACGTTGTCGAGGGTATATAAACTAAAGGAGCGTGTTAATTATGAACAGAATTGAAATGCTAGATTATGTAGTTCCGGCAGAAAGCAAATGGTTAAGAATTGAAGCTGAAAAATTATCTGATAGTGAATTGTTGGCAATTTATAACAAAGAAGTCACGACCAACAATATTATTAAGGATATTATCGAAAATGGAATAACCACTTACAGAATAATTTATGAAACAGAAAGGGGGATACAAGCGAACATAGTTAAGTTTATGAAAGAAAATGAAATGTATTGTTTTTATGATGGAAAAGTAAATTGGAATATACATATTGGGAATTATTGCATAGTTGGGATTCCTGAAAAATTTATTCCAATTTTGCAAGAAAAGTTTGGAGAAATTATCAAAGGAGTTGACTTAAAAAGATCAACACTTAGCCGGAAAGATATAACTGGACTAAAAGAAGGGGATAAAGTAAAAATCTCCATGGAAAATTCTTTTGCAGGTATAAGCAGAGATCAAGGGACAGTATGTAAAATTACTGATAATGAAGTTACTGTAAGAATGTATCGAAGCAAAACAAAGGGCTATAGATTAAAAATAGGAGAAGCATGTAGTATTCAAAAGATATCAAAGTTTACAAAATCGTAAAATAATTATTTTGGGAATTAGCCTTAATTCCCTTTTTGAATTCGTAAAAATATGATACAATGATTATATTAAGTTATGGATTCAAAAAGGCAATTGTGGAAAGCACCTATAACAATTGACCTATAACAGTTGGCCTAGAATAAATCAAAGGAGCGTGTATATTATGCAAAAAGTAACTGAAGAAGAATTCCAAAACCTTTTAAACCAAAATAACTATTCTTTAAAAGGTCTTGAAAATTATGAAATTGCTCCAGACTTCACACCTACCGGAAACAAAATTATTGATTCGTGTTTACATTCAAGGGTTAAAGATTGTGGTAGCACTTTATATTTTGGAGCCCACACTAATTCAGGTTGCTACTCATTCCAAGTTATGGTCAATAAATCCTATAACACGACTGCACTATTCGTTGACGGATACCGAGCAGTATTGACAGACAATGACTCTTATAATATTTACACTTATTGTGAGGGTGATATTTCTGTTGAATCGTTCGGAAGCATCGAAGAATATCAAGTAGGAATTGCTGAAGCACTAGAATTTTACGAGGTTAATTAGTAAATTAAAGGAGAGTGTACAAATGAAAGCAAATGACAATGACCAAAACATTCTAAATGAAATGCACAGAAAATTTAGTGAACTAGTGACATTGCACAGCGAGTTATCCCCAGAAGCAAAACAAATCATATATGATCTTCACGGTGAACATTACACCGTAAATCATTGTATTAGATGGGGAGAAATTGCAATTTCAGAAGTTATAGACGAATTACATTTGTAAGATAATTTTAGTACAGACTAAGCACTTA
>Ga0209728_1001742_pt1 | contig 12429 bp, 14 predicted proteins | sample RifGroD1_FD_183997 | JGI IMG/M metagenome (GOLD analysis project Ga0209728, IMG submission 183997) | Groundwater microbial communities from Rifle, Colorado, USA - Groundwater D1 (SPAdes) (version 2) | ecosystem: Environmental > Aquatic > Deep subsurface > Groundwater | place: Rifle, Colorado... | reverse complement strand
ACTAAATCACCTAATATTACGTTTTATACCCTATTTTACCTCTCTTATGCTTCCGTTATCTCTTGATTACTTCAATTTACTACCCAGTCTATACCTATCCTATAAAACTGGAATTTTAAGTGATAATTATTTATTTATCTTCTGTCTTTACAGCCAAATACATAATATAAATAAACCATAAACATAATCCAACAATTACTGATACAAAATGAATCAATATATTTGTACCCATCCTTATCCTTGAGTGTGAATTTTGACCTAAAAACTAATATTTTCACAATCCTGAAACCTTACAACCACAACACTTTTTAAGACCCATAATAATATCACTCGCACAGAAATTGGCCTATAATCAATCAGAATTACTTGGATGAATGATTGTGCCACTCAGCAAAATAACGCCTTTAAATCGGCCTCTAATTTGTGATATTCTATATTCCATATTTCAATTTAGTACTCAATCAAGTCAAGTTTTAATAAAATCTTTCTGCAACTAAAATAAATTTCTATACAAAAATTTGTGTATAATTTATCTAATTTGTTAACAATGTTTTTCATTATTGTCATTTTTATTTATCTCCTTCAATAGTAATAGATTTTGTAACATCTGTGATTACTTGCTCTACTGCTAATTTAGCTTTTTCATTTGATTTGTCTAGAATACTTGCATATAACGGAGTTAACATGTCTTCAGGCAATGCTAATTTTTGTGTTTGTGTCTCTGTATTCTTAATATCTTCCACAGCAATTGTTTCAGTAGAATTTAAACTTCCAGAACTATCAGATGATGGTGGTGTAAATTCAGATGCAACAACCGAAGGTTTTAAAACTTCATTATACCCCTTATTAAATTCTAATAAACTAGCCTCTATAATTGATCTCCATTGATATTCGTCCATGTTTATTCCATAATTCTTTGAGAGTTTTTGGGCAGAAGTTATAGCAGAACTTAATTTTACACTACTATCAAAATTCATATCTTTAGAAACTTGTTCTGTAAAAAAAATAGAGTTTTTAGCAATAGACTGTAAAAGTTGCAATTGTTTTGCATTTGTGTGTTGTTTTATAAATTTTACAATGAAAGTTATCACGATTGGCAAACCAGTGGTTATTATAGTAAGAATTAAATTGTAAAGCATTGCTTGAATTTGAGCATTATCCATATTTATCATTCTCCTTGAATTTTATTTAATAGTAATTCCATATTTCACAGCCACAAATGAAGTTATTAGCAAACTTACAATCCCAATAATTTTCAAGGCCATACTCAAATTATTATTTAATTTTATTTTTTTTATCTCAGTATCGCTTATTATTTCTTGTTTTTTTATTTCCGTATTGCCAGTTGAATTTCCTATAGCTATTTGACTAATTGTATTTATTAAGAGATTAGAAGTTTGTAGATTTTGTAATGTTGTATTTTCTACCCTTGCTAATGTATTATCAAGGTTGTTAAATCTACTTTCATAGGCGATGTCCTTTAACTCAAGTTCATGGAGTTTTTCACCGTGATTAATCACTTTATCAGAAAGTCCGCAAATCTTTTCTTCATGTATATTTGTTTTGGATTGTAAATCGACAATTTTTTCAGAATGACTTACCAATATTTCCTTAACTTCATTTTCATCCACTTCCAACACCTCTTTCGCTATATTTTCCATAAATAATACTTGCCCTCCTCTTTACTAAATTTATTTTGTGTGGTATAATTATACTAATGGTTGTAGTGCTACGAACATTACAATCAGGATTCGACAGTCCAGATCGGGCAAGTCTGGCTGTCATACATATAATAATTTAATAAATAAAATTAATTAGATTAAAAGAGGTGTAAAATTAATTACGCCTCTAATTGAAGTTTAAATATTTACAATGTCTTTGCATAATTTGATGCAAGAATAAATGTATCATAATCATGTTCTCCACAGCAATTAGTTGTATTTGAATTGTCATGATACTCAGATCCTCCTACAAATACAGGATGTTTGATATATTTAATATCAGTATGTATATTGGTATTTACACCATTCCGACAATACATTGCACAATCTTTAAGTTTTGAGCATATCATTCTAGCAACTGAGAAATCGCGTTCGGTAAAATAAAATACGGCATGTTCCATTTTAAATTCATCTCCTTGATTATTATTATTTATTGATTGGATAGTTTGAGTAATTTGTTCCTTATAATTCACACCAATGAAATTACATATTCCTTTTGTTATAGCACTTGAAACCTTATTATCCCATGTAGAATCTTTCATTAATGCTTCTTCCGTAGGATTAGAAATAAATCCAATTTCTGTTAAAATGGCAGGACAATCAGTTCCCCTAAGTACATGATAATTTGCTGTTTTTAATGATCTGTCATATAAACCAGTAGCAGGAACTAATTCTTTATGTACTGATTCTGCCAATAGCCTACCTTTCCCTGTTAATGCTAATGAAAATGTTTCTACACCATTTGCCGAAGAATCTGAAAAACTATTACAGTGAATTGAGATAAAATAATCACTCTTCCAAGCATTTGATTTATTAGTCACATCATATAAATCTCCATCTTGATATACCATCGTTTCTACTCCATTAAATTTTAACTTGGCAGAAACTAAATCAGCAATTTCTTTTGTTTCTACTGATTCTTTATATCCTGTTGCACCAATTGCTCCTGGATCATATCCATTTGAATCTGAATTATTGACTCCTTTATTACCATGACCTGCATTTATACAGATTTTCACTATATCACCTTCCTAAATATAATTGATAAACTTACACATCTTCTCTAATAAAAACAACTTTAGCGTTCTTAAATTCCCATTGATTTTTCATAATCCTACGTACATCATTTGCTTCATTCTTATCAGCAAAATTTCCTATTGTTACTTTGTAATATCTTCCAATCTGATTAACAAAAATATCATAATCAAATCTTTTATCAATTAATTCATCAACTAATTTTTCAGCATCATTTTCTATCTTTGTAGATAAAACTTGCACAGAATAATACTTATCAGTATCTACAATTGTTATGTATTTTGTGTCTGTTTTATTTAAATGTTTTGCTGTAATTTTAACTTTACCAATTGAATTTGCAATTAAAAGACCATTATTGTCTATTGTTGCAATAGAAGTGTCGGATACAGACCATTCTGCTTTGTCTGTAACGTATTCTTCTGTTTTATAATTATTATCTGCTATTGCACTTAACTGTAAAGAATCACCAGAAAATACTTTTGTTGCATTTAATTCAGAAGTTATATCTAGTTTTTTTATTTTTGATAATGGATCAGGTGGTAATTTAGATTCGTTGGAGTCTACTAATGCATATGCCTCACGAAATGGAAAATCAGCAGAAAGCCAACAATATCCTTTCATGGGAGAATTCCAATCTTTTCCCCAACTATTTTGTTCAAGATAATACAGTTTACCTGGAACAACATCATAAGAATACCCTACCAATACTCCTGAATGATTTCCAAAATATGTCGAATTATAATCAGGATTAGGAATTATTCCATCAGGACTGGACGAGTTCATGAAATTTGAATATACAGGAAATGTGACGTAAATAGCTGATATGGTTTGTATTGCAGTTTTAATTTGTTCATCGGAATTTAATTTTATATAATTATCTATTCGATTATTCTTTGCCTCATCAATCATAGGTTGAGTTATTTTTGCATGAAGCTCTTCATAGTCGCCATTGTCTGGAAATGTTTCAAAATAGCAACTTCCAAAAACTTTTAACCCTTGTAAGGCTGATGTTGAAAACATACCAGAGCCAGTGTAATTGCCATAGCGGTAAGAATATATAAAAGCATTGCTAAAATCTCTATCAGGATTATTATTATTTAAGGACAAAGTCTCCTTGATTGATCTCAATGCAAAAGAGACACAACCAGGATAGGTTCCTTGGTCTAAAACTTTTGAAAGATGAGGTATAATATAAGAATCTTTGTTTAAATTTACTGATTTTATAATATTTTGATTTTCACTTATGTAGTCTGAGAACGATATAGAACCTGTTGCATCCGGTGACGGAATGGCATCAAGTACACGTTGAGTAGTATTTTGTGTTTGATTATTGTTTGTATTAGCAAACAAAAGTGTAGAATTTCCGAATATTAAGCTTACTGATAATAATATTAAAGTTAGTAAATACTTATTTATTTTCATTTAAATTTCCTCCCAAAATAAAACTCCAACCAACACAACAAAAAAGAGATGATTATAAAAACCATCTCATTAAAAACATACAACCAGAAATATTATTTTTAAATACTCCCAACCATTCTCAACCTTTCACTACTCAAAACATCGTCTGGTATAGGAAACCTTTTCTTACTTAACATAATTCCTACAGATTTGTAAGCATCATTTACCAACTCTGAACAAATATCGTCTTCGCTGTCTTTTATTTTAATTTTTATACCGAAGACAAATTTAACAAATAATACAAAAAGCAAATAATAATCATATTTTGCATTAATCTTTGATATTGCATAGTTACAAATGTCATTTCTCTGTTTATCATTTAAACCGCATATATAAACATCTGCATAGTTTTTGTATTCATTAATATTTTTTCTATTAATAAATCCAACTATGCCATCTGCTTCAATAATTTCTGATTCTGACACAATTATAGCAAGATGTGAATATTTTGATTTTGTTAGAAATCTAATTGCAAAACTAAGAAAAGAATTATTCTTACACGCTAGAATATCACCAACTTTTAATTCCATATTTCATCTCCTCCAGACAATAGAAAAGAGAGAATTAATTAAAATCCTCTCTAAAATATTAATTATGTGAAATCCTATATCCCTACTTACATAAGGGTTTTATTTTTGCAACCATCACATAAAATCCGTATTTGAATCGATAATTACTTTGTTGTTTTTTGCTTATTAATTACTTATATCTTCCTCATAAAAAGATGTAAGTAATTAAATTGTGTTACTAGACATAATGCGTCTACTACGACATAACTACATCGGTTCTCCTTCGTCTTTTTCAATCGCATCTATGCAATGATTCTTGTCGACTAAATTCAATAGGTTACTCAAAATATTACATACCCGGCTATCATTCTTAACTACGTGTTTTCCAATGCGTGAGGATATGGTTTCATCGGGATAACCTCCAAATATTGCATTCAGAAGTTGGTCAAACCCAATAAGGACATTCACAAAGTACCCATCTTTACCCTTTACCATGCTATCGCTTCCACGGCTTCTATACTTTGAGCCGACAAAATTGTACCATTTGCCGTGACCATACCTTGCCATTTGCTATAAAGCTGTAATTTTCTTACTGTAATTTCCACGAAAATTTGTTGCAACTGCTCCTTTTTGTGTGGAACGGCAGTATTATTTGTGGTCGTGATGCTCATTGTTCCTGTTGGAAATAGTATAGCATCAGGAATTAATCCATCTGCAATTGTATCCTTTATCTCTTTCCACAGAGTTTCGCTTTTAGTGGAGTAATCATACTCACGTTCTATACCTGTAGCTGAAGATATAAATGTGCTATAAAGTTCCGTCTGATATGCGGTTGTAACCTCAGCTATTTTCGTTTCTTGTGCTTCTGCTAAGGGAGTAGTTGACTCTGGTTGATCTACATACTCATACCAGACTTGCTCTGTGGCCTTATCCCCTTTCAGTATAGCCTTATGTCCTTCTGGTGTCTCAGGAATAGGCAATGATTCAACGGCAATACCATTGGATTTCTGCTCTGTGGTTAATGTCGTTTCATCATATACGATTGAGCAATTACCGTTAAAATCGGGAAAGCAGTAAATCATTTAGACAACCTCCTCATAACCGACTAAAGTGTTAACTAAACTTAGTTTGTGAATTGCTTTAGTACCTAGTGTTGAGCTGGTGTCATTAAAATATATATCTTCACCATAGGCATGAATAGTGCTAACAGATAAGTCTACACCTTCAGGGAAAAGGAGTTCGCTGTCAATATTTGTCTTTACCAGTGTTTCAGCATTAAATGAGATTACTCGCTTCATTGCACTAACATACAAGTATATATTCGTATTATCAGTAGTCATCCCCCGTACTGCCACGGTTGCACCCATGCTACCACTTTGTAAAACTAAAGCTAAATCGGAGGTATTGTATTTCTTTACGTCAAAAATGACAGCTCCAGATACATAAACATAATTACCAATAACACACATACCTATAATATTTCCCCCATAGACAGAACTCTCAGCAACCTTAACAAGATCAGATAGATTTAGTTTAAATATCTTTTGTACGGTTTCCCCGCCTATATATAAATAAGTACTATCGGCTCCAACGCATGTGATATCTGCCCCATAATCCAAATTTTCCGCAGTTTTAACAAGATCGCTAAGATTGTACTTAAACACCCTGCCACTATCACTAACGCTGTAGATTGAGTCCCCCGCTACGCATAGAGCGTTGATAGCATACGAGGTTCCAACATTAGCTTCCGTAATTTTTGACATATCACTTGGGTCGTATTTGAATAATTTAAGGGTCGTCGCGCCTGTTGCGTAAACGTAGGTTCCATCATTTGTGATCGCACTTATGACACCACCATAATCGGCACTTGTTGCAATAATCTCACCAGTTGTTAACGAAACCTTAGATATAGTCTTACTGGCAGTGCCTGTAACTGAATAAATATAGTCACCTAGTATGGTAAAAACAATCGGAGAAGCAAGGTAAACCGTGGAGAATACCTCCCTAAACTCTTTCTTCATTACCGTTTTGTAACTTTTCCCATCTACATCTGTAATTGCTCCAAACGGTGCAAAGGTTGCCATTAATCTACCACCTCCTCATACAATATTCCCCACGAACCGCTTTGACAGGCTATTCCCCATTTATACGTTGTTGCCCCATCCGTGGTTTGATGGGGCATAGTTTCCGCCTGATGTTCAGCAACGGTATTACTTAAATTTGTCACATTAGTGTTCGTAGTATCTAAAGCACTCTTATTTGCCTTCTCGACTATTTCTCCTGCACCATTTAAAACCGTGATTTCATTTGATATTGTTTCTATATTTGTCTGCATTGTATTTATATCTGATGCTGTAAAAGTATAAGTTCCATCTGTTATTGTGTCGCTTCTCAATGCTACCCAAGTTGAACCATTGTAACGATAAAATATTAAATTAGTAGAATTTATATATACGTCATCTAGACTTGGAGTAGCAGGAGGAGTTGCAGATACCTGAATTGGACTTCTTTGCATAAATACTGACCAATAGGTATTATTAGAAGGAGCAGTTCCCATTGGTGGTTGTGTATGACAATAATAAATTGATCCGCCCCAGTTTGTGGCATCTGCAATGGCATAAGTATATAATGCATCGTATGTACCACGATATATAAGATTTAAACCAGAAATGCCCTGTATACCTTGTGAACCTTTTACGGCCATTTTCTGCCACCAAGTATCTTCTACGCCACCCACTGGAGTATGATTAATATTATTATCTTGTAATGATAAAAATGTTTCTCCACCATTAGTGACAGTGTTCCAATTTTGATAGGTTACAACAGCAGAATATGCACCTTTATTTGAAAACTTTTCTAGTGTCGCATCAAACGCAGATGTTTGATTGTCAACATAATCTTCCATTTCGCCTTGCTTAGTGGTTATGAAACCCTGTACTTCTGAAGTAAAGAATGTTTCTAATCCAATTACTATATCAGAAAATTTATTTATGTATTCAGGTGTGATTAAATAATCTTGTAAAATTGTTGTTAAATTATTTAACTCGATTTGTTCATCTGATGACAAAGAGCTTTGCATCTTTAATACTTGGTATCGTTGAACATTTGTTTTCTGGGCAGGAGGAACATCGAAAAATTCTTGTAGTACATCTATTTGTTCTGGGAATGTACTTCTGTTATAAGCCAATTATTTCACCCTCTTTATTTAATTTTATATTTATTATGGTTATTATTTATTGTTTATATTTACTCATAAATTTTATATGCCGAAAAACTCATCTCACTTTTACTATTTAAATTAATACTTAAACTTGTTATACAATATTTCCCCACCAGACCATCTTCTTCTGAATCAAAATTAACTAGTGTGTTACAATCTAAAAAGAAAATAGGAACACAACTTATAGATACTTGTTCATTATAATTAGAGGATTTGAACAACTTAAAATTAGCTAATGCCAAACACTGGGCATCAGTGTAATATTTATCATCACTGACAACCAATGCTCTTTTACCTATTTTACTTATAGAAAATGGAGAAGAGGAATCAGTATTTTGAACAGTTGCAGTTGCGGTATAACCTAAATTATCAGTATGACCTAGAATCTTTACATAGTTTTTGATATTGTCATAAGCAATATCTACTTTGCTCGTAATTCTAAAATCTGTTTCATTTGTAAAATTCCAGATTACGGAATCATTTAGGCGGTCAGGGATTTCTTGAAATACAAAATATCCTTCAACAGAGTAAAATACCTCCCAATTCATATAAAGATCACGAAGTTTAGTTATCACATCTAATACACTTTGGTCTGCTGTAAATTCTAAATCATAAGGAATTACATTTGCATTTGTATCAATAAGGAGCTTATTTTCACCCCCAAGAGATTGAACAACAGTCCTCATTGCATCACTAATACTTATGCCACTATTGATCTTTACAATATTTTCTAATGGTTTTTGTTCAAATATATACATCAAATCTACAAGTTCTATACTTATTATTTTTTGATCTTTAGATATATTTATGGAAGGATTTTTTATAAAAAATGTACCTAAATTGAAATAATTTATTGTACTTAAATAATCTTCTAACCCCACGAATATTCTTATTTTATTTGTAATCCATAATTGTGACTCTTCAGAGGGTAATAAATTACTTTGTAATGCAAATTCAATATCGCCAGTTCTTCTTATTAAACTATCTGCTGAAATATTTATACTACCAGATATTGATATACCCTCAAGACGATTTACTACTACTTGATTTGAATTTAATAATTCAATTTTTACATAAACTGTTCTTGAGGGAAGAAGATGAACGTCATAGTCTGCTTGCGAAAAACTCATCTAAAACACCTCAGTCAAATTTAAAATAAAACCTAATCTACTTAAAGTTTCAGTTGAAGTATTTGCCACTTCTGTCAAAGAGAAACTTAATTTAGCAATACCAGTCACTCCTTCTAATGGTTCTTCTTTTGGAGCATCCGTGACATTTACAACCATTAAATCTCCATTATCACAACGGAATATTTTAGGTTTACGATTCTTAAGGAAAGATAAAAGTTGTTGCCTTGTTAATTTCTCTTGTTTTATATTTGCTTTACCATTATTTTGAGATAATGTTGCATCTGAAACAATAGTAGAACGAATATCAAAACTTCTAAAATCGCTAGTTCCATATTGGACTATTGGATATTGAGAATTTAAAGGTTGCATTAATGCACTGGAAACATTGTGTTGAATTGCTCCTGGTTCCAAGTCATACAATAATTTATAATTGTAATTAGAATCACTAAGAAAAATTCCATCAAAATCCACAGTAATTTCAGAAGAAACTACTCTATCACCAGGAGTAGACGCTGTGATCGGGAGCATACAATATTCATACGTAAAATCATTCTGAACATATTTATCAATTGCTTCATAAAGCAAATGATCTCCTTGAACATATTCAACTTCTGCAACAGTTGACCATTCCAATTCATCAAACAATCTTTTTTGAAATCTAATTCTATCTATTTGTACTTCATTTCCAGAAATTGAACCTGCTTCTAAATCATCTTCAAATGGACAACTCAAGACTGTTGCAGTAGACCAAGTTATAGGCTTTTCTAAAGATTCATCTGTTATACTTGTATTTGCTTCTATGTAAATATCATCAAATATTCCTTGGCTTAATTCACAACGATAATAAGTTGGATGATAAACAGAATCAGAAAATACTGAACCGCCCTCAAACCCTAGTATATCAAAATTTATCAACATCTAATTTATCACCACCTTATGTAATTAACTGTACACTTAAATCTATGGCATCATTTAATAAGCGCATATATATCATATATTCTTGACCTGTAGTAACAACTAAAGAATTTGAGGCGAAATGAGGAATTATATTTGAACCTGTTAAATACTTAAAAGCATGAATTCTATCGCTATATTTTTGCAATTCAATTCGTCCATAATCTGAATATAGCTTCAAAAACACAATATCGTCAGGAATATCTCTACACCAAAGTTTTAAAATAAAATCTGATTGAATATTAAATCCTTCTTGGAAAGAAATTTGACCAAAAGTTAAATCAATCCAATCACTATCTATGTAACTTATGGTGCCAGAGTCATTTTGACCGATTATTTGTACAAGTTGGGCTTGTAATTTTACTGAACCTTGATTCTTTTCATTTGTTACTGTCAAGGCAGAAGAGAGATGAGGTGCTACGAATATACTTTTAAATGCGATAATCCCCGTAGTGCCAATTTGGTTATGAGTTGAAATTGTTCTAATTTCTGCATGATAAAGAACATTGTTCTCTAATCCAGCAACTTCTTGTTCAAGTGTTAACGATCCATCACCAAATTGTTCACTATATGTTTTTATTAAATTTTCATTTTCATCGAATAATAAGAACCTATATGACTCTAATAACTCATTATCAGATTGAGTATAAGCACCTGTTAATGTTACTGTGGAATTATAAACAATACTACCCTCTGAAATATTGGTAAAAACAACAACTTGGTCTACTAATACCCAAAATACAATCCATTCAGAGTAATTTGACCATGTATTAGTAATATCTGCTACTCTTAATTTGCATTTGTATTCTATACCCGAAACTAAACTATTTGCAGGAATAGTATGTTTCAATTGAAATGTTTCTATTGTTTGGTTATAAACTTCTGAATTATCACTTGTCTTTTGTATTACCAAATTATTTTTTACTGATTGATTCCCTGAATAAGAAAAAGTAAAGTCTTGTATTGCCGTTGGAGCAAAGGGATTACGACTATATAAAACAGGGGTTGTTAATGCCAATCTATATCACCTGCCTTTATTAATTAATAATTATAATACTTATATCAAAATTTAATATTTACCAAAATATCACAATCTCCAAATCTTTTACTATAGACGGACTTTACTTTTCCAAAACCCAATAAAAACTTTGGTTTAAAATACCATTAAATACCATTTGTTATTTATAGCCTCTTTTCTAAGGTCGTTTACAATCTATAAATTTCTCGAAAAAATTCCCATTTACCACACAAATATAAACTATATCCCCAATAATTAATGTTAAACCTTCTCTTGCTTTTATATTAGTTAATGCCTCTCCGTTATATGTTAAATCATATGTCCCATCTATATTAATCGCAGTGATTTTCCCTGTTATATAATAATTAAATTTTAATTGTTTTATTTTTTGTTCAATTATTTTTTTTACACCATTTAATAAACTTTCTTCAATTGTACTCAAATATATTACCTCCATAAGTTAAAGAGTAGATTTAATTAATCTACTCTTTAACTTTCATATATTAATATGAATCTTGTAATGCTAACCTTTGGAAATTAAATAAAGCCGTTTTTATTTCTTCTGCATTGTTGGCATTGGGGAAATTAGCAGTCAATGTAACATTATTAGTGGTAGGCGAACTTGTGGTTTTATTAATCACACTACTAATACTTTTTGCAAAATCTACTGGTTTAAAATTGTCCAAAATACTTCTTGAAGAAATCTTAGTAATATCTAATCCATCAGGTAAATTCTTAACTAACTCCCATAATTTCTTTGCCTGTGATGCATTAAACATAACTTCAGAGGATGAAGGACTTCCGTGAACATTTGCAATTCCAGTATATGGGACAGGCCCACCATCGGCATATGAACCAGTTTTAATTTTAACAACCTTAGTACTTGGGCCATTTGGATCAGCTTCTAATTCAATAGTAGTAGTTGTAGTAGGCGGAGCAGGTGTTTCTGGTGTAGTTGTATCTGGAGTTTCTGGTGTTGTTGCAGTTTCATTCTCTGCTGCTTCATTTGCAGCCTGTGCAGCAGCTTGAGCATTAAGAATCTCCTGTAATGCTTGTTCTGCTCTAGCTGCAAGTGTTTCTAAATTAGTAACATAAGTAGAATATGCAGATTCAATACTATCCAAATTAGTCTGAGTGGAAGTAAAAATATCATTCCATTCAGTCGAATTTATTAAATCCATGTTACCCATATATTCTCTATTCAAGTTAGTCATATCTCTTTGAAAATCTTCGAAACTAGCATACTCACCGTTTAGAGCATTATCCATTATGGTTTTAACTCTTGCTAAATACTTAGACTTTTCATCAAGTTTTTCTTGATCTGCTTTATTAATTTCGTCTTGTTCCCAATTTATTAAATCAACTTGACTATTTGCTAATT
>Ga0209728_1001741_pt1 | contig 12439 bp, 14 predicted proteins | sample RifGroD1_FD_183997 | JGI IMG/M metagenome (GOLD analysis project Ga0209728, IMG submission 183997) | Groundwater microbial communities from Rifle, Colorado, USA - Groundwater D1 (SPAdes) (version 2) | ecosystem: Environmental > Aquatic > Deep subsurface > Groundwater | place: Rifle, Colorado... | reverse complement strand
TAATTTCACCAACTCAAGCAATAGATTTTAGTAAATTGCGCCAATACATGATTGAAAAGAATGAAGAATACTGCAAAGATTACGGATTGTGTGAAATATGTCATTCGCCTTTTATAGATGAAAAACAAGTAGAGGAATATTGGGGTAGTAGAATGGTTATAGGACTTAATAGAATATGTCCGAATGGATGCAGTTAGGAAAAATAAGTTATGAAGATATAAAATAATTAAAACAACGAAAGAAGGAATTAATAATGGCAAAGATTAAACAAATTGGTGGAAATCCTAAAGAAATAACTCATGATGCAAAGGATGTCTTAATATGGCTCAATTGTTTAGAAAATAAATCACATCCATCCTACTTAATTACTCCTTATGCCTTTTCACAAATAGGATTAAGATGTCCATTATGTAATAGCAGAGAACCTATAATCCCTTATCAAGTTAGATTTGGTGTCAAAATGAACAATGATGATAATCAAGCAGGTGTTTTTGGAAAACCTGAATATTTCACAGTATTAGAAGAAGCAAAAAATGAAGTATATAGAACATATAATACTGCAATTAAAGAAATGTTTCCTGATGCAGAATGTGGAGAATTAATTATGATTAGTGATTTAAAATGTGATTGTGGATGTAATTATGAATCTGCTAAGTATAATGATGGGACGGAACTGGTGGGAAGAATGGATGGAATACTTGATAAATGTGATGGAGGAGAATTTTATGTGGAGATTATTAAGGAATAGTTAAATATATTAAGAAGCATTATGATTCATAATCCTATTTTCCCCAACAACTCTATTTCTAAAATTTTCTAAATTAGGTTCTAAATTATTCAAATATGAAGTTATTGCTATTTCTTTGGCAATAACTTTCATTCTTTCACTTACTTGAATCTCTGATGATTCTACTGAATCAATTAATTCTTGATATGAATCTTTACATTCTTTAAGTTCCCATGTTTTTTGTCTTTGCATTATAAGCTCCTTTTCATGTTTTATAATGGTAATTAAAATAAGCACTTTCACCTGAAACAAAATCTCTAAGAACTTTCTTTATAAAACCAAATGGATTTTTAATATGAAATTTAGCATTGAATAATATTGAAAGTGCTTCCTTTAGTTGGTCTGCTGATACATTAATTTCCTTACAGATTTTACCTATTGTTACACCGAAATTGGAATCTGGGTCTACTCGACAATCACCTAATATCTTCACCAAAGGCCAATCTTCATCTTTCCAAAATTCTTCTTTTTGACAATCATAATTTTTAGAATCCATACATACAGAATTAGATATTGATGGTATAGGTGTAATGATTGAGACATTTTGTTCAACTTCTTGGACATCTTGTCTTTTTTTATCCACAGGTTTAGGCATTCCTAACAACCTATACAATACATCTAAATCAATTCTATATGATTTTCCATGATACCAATCTTTAGATTCAAATTGTTCTGAGATAAGAACTTTCTTATTCTCTAAATCTTTAATTGTTCTTTGAATTGTTTTAGTTGATTTATTTAATTCAGAGGCCCACTGTTCTACAGTCTTATAAACCCATAAGAATCCATCACGATATTTTGTTGCTCTATTCATCCAATATTTCAAACGAGATAATAATTCTGCTTGGGTCTGACCAAAAACATTAACTACAGTAGGTTGAACAACAATAGGCATTTCATTTTCAATAATAAGATCCATCATAAAAATTAATCACTACTTTCTAGCATTTTCTGAAAAATTGTGTAGCAATGCTAGGCAGAAGGTGTTATAATTTAAAAAGAGATTAAAACACTTTTGCCTTGTGACCCACTTATGATGTCGAGTTTGCCGACACAGCATCATAAGGGGGTTTTGCATTTACTTATTCAATTGGAGTTTAGGATGATTTCTACTCAATAAAAAAGTTAGTAGCATATTCCTACACTACTAACTTGAAATCCTTAATCTAATTTATTATCCAAAGACTTGATTTTCTGAAAGTCTTTAGTTATAATAATCTCAAGAACTTAGAAGTCGAGCAATGTTTTGTGGAACATTTGCTAGATTAGAGAACACTTGATCTTTGCAAGAGGTCGAGTGTTTTCGCATTTTATTGAGTTTGTTAAGTAGATATATTCGACACATCGACACTATTCTCCTTCTATGAAGAAAAATTATCCACAGGTAATAGTATATATCATAATTTCCTTTGTGGATAGATAGTCTTCGACAAAATTTATCCACATGTGGATGAGTTGTTCGGGTCGGATGATAAAACAAAAAATAAGCACTATCCAAAACTAAATGGATAGTGCTTTTGTATTTTTCCATAAACAAATCATCTTACATTAACTGGCAACCATATTTTCTCTTTAATTTCTAATCTCTCATTTTCCTTTTTCATATCACTAATTCGCTTATCACATTCCTCTTTCATTTCTTGTCTCATTACCTTTAATTCCAACATATAACTTTCTCTCAATTCACTAATCTCTTTCAATCTATCCTGCTTTGATTCAACCAATTGTCCCTCTAAGAACATTGATTTATTTTCTGATTCCTTCAATTGAAGTTGCAAATATTTATTAAAATCTTCCATCTCACCAATCGAAAATTCTAATTCATCTACCGACCCAATTCTTTTCTTCATCTCATCATTTTCTACCCTTAATGTCTCAATCAAATAATTTGAATTATTCTGTGCGGCCTCTAACTCAATATTTCTTTTAGATAATTTATCAGCATTTTCTTCTGCTTCTTTCTTTGCTTTATCAGAATCCTTTCTGCTATTTTCAGCAATATCAATTCTTTCCCTTAAAGAATCTAAAGTTGTCTTAAAGTCACTTGTTAATGTTTGGACTGTTTCCATATGAAATCTTTTCTGGTCAGCTTCACTACGAGTAATCTCTGTAAACATTTGGACGATTCTTTCTACGTGTTCTTTCATTTTTACCATTTGTGGAGTTATAAGTTCAGATATTCCACCTGATTCTGCTTCTAATTGGTCTTTCTTTAGTCTGATAATATCTAAAAACAAATCTTTTGATTTTAGACCAGTGCGATTTTGTAGTGAATCCCATTCAGTTTTACCTTCTTCATTATCTAAACGGATGGAAAGAGTGAGAGAGGATGATTTTTTAGGATCTTCATTTTCATTCATGGTTGAGGCCTCCTAAATTTGTTTTTTAGATTATATAAAAAATGTTTACATTTTAGGTGGTAATAATGCTGTGTTTACTATGTTTTCTTGTAAACAAATGTTTACATTGTGATTTGTATTGATTATATCAAAGAATATTTAATTGAGCAAGAGCGTACAAAAAGTTGTTGTAAAGTATGGGGTAATGCTATATAATCTAAGTAAATGCAAATACCCCATACTTTGATTCGGGGTATAATATGAAGGAGGTAAATTAAGTGGGGTTTCAAATCATTCCAATAGATACGGGTCGCCATGGTACTAAACTATTAAATGGGGAATCTTTTAAATCGGTAGTAGGAGACTGGCATCATAGAGAAATGTCAGACAATGAAGAGTATGAAGTAATTATTAATGACAAAGAAAAGTATTTTGTAGGGCAACTCGCCATTGATGAAAGTTATGCCCCTACAGAAATGACGACAAAATCTAAGATACATTTACAAACAAAAGTTCTTTTTCTTACTGGCGTGGCAATTTCATTAGAAGAAAATGACAGTGAATTGTATGTTTGTACAGGAGTACCAATTGATCAGTTTAATGTTGCTACTAAAACTGCTTTGGAAAATTTATTATTTGGAAAATATGATATTCAAATTAATGGGAAACATAAAAAATTCTGCATTGATAATTTAAATATTGCGCCTGAATCAGTTGCTAGTTTCCAATATGCCTTATCAAAAGATGAAAGTTTAGCAGTTGGGAAAAAAAGAATTATTGACATTGGATCACTTACTGTAAATGCGTCAACCTTTAAGGGAGAAAAATTTATAACGAGGGATTCTAATACTGTCCATTTCGGAACAGTCAAACTAAAGGATAATAAAATTGATAATGAGCAATTTGTTAGTAAGATTGTAGCTGAAATTAGTCAAATTTTTTCTGACTACGATCCCTCTGATAGAGTTTTATTAACAGGTGGAGGGGCGTTGCAATTTGGAGATTTATTTAAGAAACATTATCCTAATTGTTCTATTTTAGATAATTGTATTTATGCTAATGTAGAGGGTTACTACCGTATGAGCATAAAGAGGTGGTCAAAATTAAAAGCATCGGCGAACTCACAGGCAGAGTAAAAAGAAAAGGTGTTTATTTTAATCTTGACGATGAAGATGAATTATTACTTTATGAAAAGGCAAATGAAATTAGAAATTTTAGCAAATGGGTTAAAAAATGCTTGGTTAATGATGGGGTCGTAGTTAAAGAGGGGATAAAAGAGACTGTAGTAGAGCATATTAAGGTTGAAAGAAAGAGGATAGAAAAGGATGAACTTGACGATATGATGATTTGAGATGCAACTATAATGGTTGTGTCTTCTTTTTTGCTTAAAGGAGTATGTAGGAATAATTGTGGTATTGTTTGTGGTAATGAAATAATATGTAGTAAAATTTATAGGAAAGTATGCGGTATGAAGTTAGTCCTGAAAAATCAGGACTTTTTCTTTTGGAATAAATTGTTATACATAATAATCAAGCAATCCTCAATAAGATTAAACATGAAACATTTTCAGACATTGAAAAAGATTGAGGGTGATTATCTAAATGCTTAATAAAGTTGAAGTAGAAATATTGCAACATATGTTAGAAAACAAATTAATCAATGAAATCAATAGTCGTACAATTCGCAATATTAGCAAGGGGATTGAGATTAATTACTTTAGAACAAGGAACTACGTAAATCACTTAAAACTCTTAGGGTTGTTGGACTCTGGATTTAAAGAATTAAATTCAGGAACTTTTTACATTACTAAAAAAGGGGTTGAAATTATTAATGAGAAAACCTGAATGTAAAATTATTTACAATAAAAATGACAAAATGAGCAAAAAATATCCCCAATGGTGGGGATTTGGTTAAAGGATAGACTTAACTCATTTAATATGATGAATCATATTTATGCACACACATATTTTATTATGCAAGTACCACCTATTTAGAGACTATCGGTAAATAATGGAATGCTACTAAACCAAATCCAATGAGTATTTTTATGAGTGCAGGTGTCATGAAAATCATCTCCTTCCAATATGACTTTAGTATTACCGCAAACTCAAATACTTATACATCTAAAGGAGGTTTATTAAAAATGATTGTTAGAATTAATGGATCTGTTTTAAATCCTCCATGTGTTCATCCGTTGGTAACACTTGAAAAAGAAGTATTAGTAAATCAATGGATTGAAGTAGGTAAAAAGGTAGAAAAACTATTCAAAAATTATCTAGTTCCAACCTCTGTTGTTTTAAGTGTAATTAATTTAGCGTCGCCTGTTTTGGCAGTAGTCTCTCCCGTACCAACATTAACAAATTCTGTAGGTAATCCAGTTGGCACAGCAAATCTAATTGTTTCATTATGGCCTATTATCACAATGGTTCAAGATTTAGCATTACCAGTAGGAATTATTGTATCAATATGGGGAATGGTAGAAATGATTATTGGTTCTCCTGGATGGAAACAGAAATTAAAATTTGCGGTCATTGGTTATATAAGCATGTTCATTATTCCTACATTTTTTGTTGCAATTCACAATGCTTTTAGTTCAGTTCAAATAGCAATTCCTAGATAAAGGAGATAATCATTATGATTAAATTCTTGCAATATCCTATCACAGCAAAATTTGGAGCAATTGATAGTGTTCACAAGATTCCTCATTCTGGAGTAGATATTGGAAGTCCTATGTCTACTCCTGCCCAATCTTTAACGGATGGAATCATTAGTAGGATAATTCACGATAATATTATTGGAAACGGCATTGGAGTCAAATTAGATAATGGCAAAGAATTGGTTTATGGTCATTTATCTCAAGTAAATGTAACTTATGGTCAACATGTTAAAGTTGGAGAAACATTAGGATTAACAGGGAATTCTGGAAGGTCAACAGGCCCACATATCCACGTTGGTTTAATATCCTCAAATGGGCAATATCAAGACCCAAGCAATTATCTTCAAAAAGCAACTGAAACAGGATTCTGGGGAAAAACATGGCATGTATTGACAACTCCTGGTACAGATTTATTAGATGAAGCAAAACAAAGCGTTTTCGATAAGTTTCTATCATTTATGTCCGATTTCTTCCATTGGATAGTTCAAAACAGTGATTATGCAATATTGGTTGCTATGATATTAGCTTTGCTTGCAATATTTGGGTCTAAAAGAGCTGTAAAAGGAGTTTATTGGACGTTTGCATTTTATATTATATTAAAAATGTTAGGAGTGACCATACAATGATTTTTGCTGAAAAAATTACTACTATTAAAAATATTAATTGGTTTAATATTGTTGATCCTAAATATGTAAGATTTAAAATTAAACCTGACTCTTCTGCTAGAAATTATCGCACAGAAGATTTTGTTAAAACTATTGCAGATCAATTTAAATTACCTATTGATAGAATTATAAGACAAGCAATCTTGCCAAGAGGGTATAAAGTACAGGAAAGAGCTTCATTTGAAATTGACTTCAAAGAAAATAATGTAACATTTTATATTGGTGTACCTGAAACTATTGCACCTCTTATTTACAGAAGACTAACATCTATATGGAACAAGACCACTATTGATAAAGTAGATAATGCAGAAGAATTTAATATAAATAAATCTGTTATTTATGAATTGGTTTATAGCAAACATGATTTATATTCACTACACACTGATTCAAAGGACAACCTACCACTTATATCATTAATTGAAGCAGGACGATTAATTGGAGAAAATGAAAAGGCAAGATTATTTTGTTATCTTGATCCAATCTATCAATTAGCATGGCAAGGTGAATTAGATGAAGCGTGGGATAAATTAAGAAGTGGAAACGCTCCTAGAAAATGGAATCAATCATTTAAAAATATTTCTTTTACAATTGCTATTGGATTGACTGAAATAATTAGAGAAGTAATTACTGGTCTGAGTGATTTAATTAGTGATGGAAATAGTCAAAATATCTATGCTAAAAAACCATCTGATCCAGAAGGACAAAAGTACACAATAGAAAATTTATCAAATTCTACGAAAGAGAAAAGAAATAAATCATCTATGAGAACTTATCTTTGGATTATTGCTGAATCAGAAGAATCTGCAAGGGCAAATACAATCGCAAGGACAATAGCAAGTAGTTTTCATGACATAAGCTTAGACAATGAATTAGCACCTTGTCAATTAAAAGGCAAAAAAGCAAATGAAGTATTAAGAATTATAAATACTCATAAACCACCAAGAGTTAAACTTAATTTTAATATTATGTCATCAGCAGAAATATCTAAAATTGTTCAAATTCCTGGCAGAGAACTTCAAGAAAAATATCCAGAAATTGAAAGAGTTGAATTGGCAGAAGTTGAAGTTAATAATAAATTTTTAGACGAATCAAAGGGAATTGAATTAGGTGATGCAACATTTAAAGGACAAACTATTAAAGTATATCAACCTGTAAATGATCCAGACGAAGCCTGTTTGCCGAATGTAGGGATTGGAGGTATGGGGCAAGGTAAAACTAAAGGGTTGTGTGCTAACTGGCTTATAGGTGCTTATTTGAAGGGCTATGGAGGTTTAGCTATTGATCCTAATAAGCGTGAAATAGGTGATCAAATAGAATTTGCTGTTAAAGCAGGAATTGTTAAGAGAGAAGATTTTATTAGAATAGATTTAGGCCAACAAGCATTTTCATTAGATTGGTGTGAGACATTACATGATTCTAGTACAAAGGCAAGGTTAGCGGGAACTGCGATTGATTTCTTTGGTGTAAGTGACGATACAACTGGACAAACTGAAAGATTTTTAAGAGCATCTATAATTGGAATGACTACTGGAAAAGTATCGGAGATTATTAAGATTTTTAATGATAAATCTTATCTTAAACAGGTTATTGATGGTATGGATGAAGGATTAAATAAAGCAACCTTAAAAGAATTTGAAGGTATGAGTGATGGTATGAAAGGCAAGATACTCTCTCCTATTTATAATAGATTGAACAGAATATTATCAGACCCTCACTTAGCAAACTGTGTAAATTCTAACAATAGTTTAGATATGGTTCAATTAATGTCACAAAAGAAAATTGTTGTATTTGATGTACCTAGTGATGATTTGGATAAATCAGCAATAGATGTAATTATTAATTTATTATGTTCCAAAATTGATATTGCTATGAGATTGAGAAAGAAGATATATGGTGCTGAAGCAGAATTTCCTTTTTATATCATGTTAGATGAACCTCATCAATTTTTACGTTCTGCTTCAATATGGGAGGCTGCTGCGGTTGAAAGTCGCAAGTGGAAAATAGGTTATTTTTGGACATTCCATTACTGGGAACAAATCCCAACGAATTTACAAAAAGCAATTAGGAATGCACTTCCACATTATCATTTATATCCTACGAGTAAATTAACATGGATAAGTTTAAAGGAAGAAGTTTATCCGTTTACTTTGGAGGATTGCTTGAAGTTGAAACGTTGGCATTCGATTAACATTATTAGAAGTGGTGGGGAAAATACCGTGCCATTTATTTGCAAAATGCAATTGCCTCCCGAGAAGAGATTCAAGGGTAAAAAATCAGAGTAAGGAGATGCTTACTCTGATTTTTCAATAAATTTTTAAGAAAAACAGTCATTTTATTTGCATTTATTAATAGAATTGTGATATAGTGAAAATATGATAAAGAAGGTTGATTTAGATGATTTTTAAATTTGATAGAGCTGGAAATATGGAAAATATAGGAATGGAAGGTGATTTTGATATGGCAAGAAAAGGTAAGGATTGGAATAAGTTTCAACAGGTGGATGTTAGTTTGGTTAATCAGGTAAAGGAGGAGGTTTTGAATACTATGACAGAAACTGCTGCAGGATTTGAAAGTCTAGATGAAATTATTGGTGAGGAAGATATGGTTCAACAGCATGAAATGGGATTAGTTAAAGAAATGGATGCCGAAGTGGATGATGAAAAATTAAAACAACAAATGAGGGAATTAAATATGAGGAATATGCCTAGTTTGAGTAATTTGAATAGGATGAAAGATGAGAATGATGGGAATGGTGAAGATGGAGTAGGAGTAGGAAGTGATAAAGAGCAGATCCCAAAGGATGAGTCTAATGAAGAGTATAGTGATGCTCAAAGGAAAAAAGATGAGTTGGCGAAGAAACGTGAGCTACGCAAACTTAAACAAGAGATAAAACAAAATGACTTAAAATTAAAAGAAAATAAGAATTGGTCATTTTCTCCAGTAATTCCCGTTTATAACCAAGGTGAAATTACCAAGTACATTTGTACAATTTCTTCATTTGATCTTGCTTCCTACTTTGAAAACTCAATTATACGTTTTATCCCTAGTATCCAGAGGGGAAGCGTTACTACTTCGTCTGGAAAAGAAAAGGATAATTTTTCCAATAAGCATGTAAATGATATTTTTTTAGCTTTTACTAAAAAAAGAATTTTTGGAAACACAATTGTTTTAAACTATTCACTAGAGAATGAGTCAGAGTTAGTGTATAATCCAGAAGATAATAGTATTTCTGGTGAAGGGTATTTACAGGGGATTGATTTTTCCCACCGTGCTAGGGCGTCCATTAAGTGGAAAAATGCTTGGATTAAAAACCCAGATCAATATGACGATCCTAGACAATTTAATTTTAATTGCGAAGTTAACACCGTTTCTGACGAGGCAGCTAGACAAATGTTTTCAGAACTGAATAATTTTTCACTTCGTGTCAACCCCACTAGAACAAGATATCTTGACAATATTAATTATGCCAACAAAATTGCAAGAAGGATTGAACAGGAGTCAGACTGGAAAAACAAGATTGAAACAGTTAGTACAACAATTAAGAGTTCTAGTTTTAATATTTGCAGTTATGGTGTTTTGACAAATGCAATCAAAAAAAGTTACAATGAACCACAAACCAAAACAGAGCAAAAAAGTATTGAAGATTGGTTAATAGAATATGTTGATCAATTAGTTTTTCTCTTTCCTCAATTTATGGCAAATTCTGATTTAGAATCTAAGAACAATTTTAAGAAACTATATTTCACAATCGAACCATTGGCAATTGGAGCAATAATAGCATTGAGTGCAGTTTTAAAGGATGATCCAGATTGGAAGATTAAACTTGCTAAATTAACTGAAGATGATTTCTTTTTAAGAACTGCAAGTCGATGGAGGCCAGTCCTTAAAGAAGGAGGGAAAATTATCAATGGTACATCGAGTGTTAAGTATTTTAATGAGACTGTAATCAATTGGTGTATTAAATAGGAAGGCAAAAAATAGAGGATAGTTCACAATTATGTGAATTATCCTCTATTAATAATTTAAACTTTTATTTTACCTGCAAATTTTAAATGTCCAAAATCATAATCTTTCTCATATTTACTAGTTATTATTTTATTATTATCATAATCAAAAATGACTCTATGAAAATCTTTAAGTATTTCTCTTCCCATTTTAAATATTTCTAATATAACTTCATCTGTAGGAGTATAATCTCTTCTGGATATTATTCTCATTTCTCTCCAACCCTTTTTAACTAAAACAAAAAAGCGTCTTTGCTCTTTTACGTCAAAATATTTTTGAGTAACATTACCCATCTTTACGTTTAAATTATGTCCTCCACCATCATATTCACAGTAAATCATTTCATCTGGAAAAGCAATGTCTAACCATAACCTATCTTCTAAAGAATAATTTAATTCTCCTTTGACTAAGTTGCATATATATCTTTGCATTTTTGAACTAGCCAATCCAAACTGATAAGTTCTTTTATTAACTTCATCAATGTTAAAATTATATTTTGTTCCATATGTAATATTATTGGATTCTTGTGTCTTTTTATTTTGGCATTCATTACAACAATCTTTTTTAATAATACCATTCCTGCTTCTATTAAATTCTTTCCAATGTGGAAAAATGTGTTTCTCTATCCCTTCTTCTAAACAATAGTCGCATAAGACATCTACTCTTACATGAGATCCTTTAGTTAAGTCCTCTACCTTTACCTCAAACACATCTTTCATTCCAGTGCATACATAACCTAATCCAACATAATGAGAATATGTTTTTGCATTCCAAGTTGCCATCACAGTTTTACTAATTAACATATTTATCTACCTCTTTCCTTTAATCAGAGTTCCATAAAATGGAATAAGACGCTCCACTGTTAAAGGCAGTAAGCGTCTCGTTTTACGAATAGGAATATGGCCTTACTCCTATTCAACCAATATTAATTTCAATTTGACTTAAAAATCCACAAAACAAAAAAGAGTCCTATCCAGACTCTCTTCAAAAATAAAAAATATTGAATATTAAAAACTAACTCTATCTCTCACATCCACAAATCAAAACCTTTTTCTTACCACTTAAAACATCCTCAGACCAATTAATAGGAATAATATCTTCTAAAGATTCTTCCATTGACAACAAACTCAAACCAACCTTCCCTGAATACTTACCCATCATCTGTTTTAATTCTTCTTTCTTTTTAGGTGTCAAGCCAGACATAATTATTTCCTCCTATTATAAAATCAACTTACTAGGAAAACATACATTTATGGGATTTGTATTAGTACATTAAATTAGTATAATCCCAATAAATAATGGTATAATATACATGCACATATTATCCGATGATTATAACTAAGATAGGAGGTATTAAATCAATGTCTGAATATGTATATTCAACTGGAGACACAAGCATAAATTCTCAAAGAAATCCAAACATCCCAATAACTTGTCCAATATGTAAAAGTGAAAACGTTAAACCGTCCAACATGGTTATTTGTTTTCGTATGGAATCACCAGGGGTTATAATAAATCATGCACCAACTATTACACAAATGTGTTATGATTGTGGTTATGTTATGTTCTTTATGAGAATTAAAACTGAAGAAGAAAAATTAAAAGATGCCAAAGAAAATGAAAAGTGGAAATAGAATATTCTCTAATTCTTATATTAATACTCCTAACTACCAAAAGCAGTTAGGAGTATTATCTATCTAATCAATTTAACGATCTTTATTAATAATCAATTTATTAACTTTTAAATCCTTAAATTCTATAAGCAAATCATACATGCTTAATCCATATCCACGAGTATCAATATAGATTTCACATTCTTTTCTCATTGCAATAATATAAATAGTATTAGCAAAATCTTTTATATTCTGATGTTCGCCATACTCATCATATTCTAAAATAGTTAAACTATTATCGGAATATATTAATACTTTGTACGCTAATTTACCATCATTCACACGAACACAATCAACATACATTGGTTTTAAAA
>Ga0209728_1001740_pt1 | contig 12439 bp, 24 predicted proteins | sample RifGroD1_FD_183997 | JGI IMG/M metagenome (GOLD analysis project Ga0209728, IMG submission 183997) | Groundwater microbial communities from Rifle, Colorado, USA - Groundwater D1 (SPAdes) (version 2) | ecosystem: Environmental > Aquatic > Deep subsurface > Groundwater | place: Rifle, Colorado... | reverse complement strand
CATTCGAGATTACCATTTTGCGGATTGCAAACCACCCACGATAGCCCTTCGTTCGGATTCTTTAGATTATCCCTATCTGATGTGTATTCTCTAGCGTCCTTATCAAGTCCTAATATCAAGTTACTGCTAATCCAATGCCACAACGAAACTTGATGGCATATCTTTTCTTCAGCATGACCCGTAATTTCGTAACCATTTTTGTATACTTTAATTTGAATCATTAACCATCATTTCTTCCTCCGATACTTAGCCATCTCCACATACTTATCACTAAACTCAATATTAGCCTTAACTCTAGCCTTCTCTTCTTCGCTCATGTTGGGAGGTAGCTCGAATTGAGCATTGCGTTCGACTGTGAATCTTTGTTGGGACCGACTTGCGTTAGCGATCATATCCGACATTAGGATATCGTCATGTTTGCCTGACTCTGCATCGGGTCTGCCGTTTTTGTCAATGACGAAGGTTAGGCATTCGGAAAGCATGTCGATGTGGGTGAAGAGTTCGATGTTGTCTCGGATTAGGACGATTTCCAAACTAATGATGTACGGTCTCGTATTTCCATCGGTTTTGAAGCCGTGTTTGTAGAGTTTTTTGTGGTAGATTTCATCTATACTCTCTCGCTTGTACTGATTGTGATATTTAAGCCTGTCCAATTCGGCAACAGGGAATAAATCGGCGTTTACCTCGATGCTGATAAGAGCATTATTGTAATATTTGCCCAAGCAATACATTTGGTGAGAGTAAGTATCTATGGCCATTTTCCCATGCAGGGTAACAACTCTCTTTCCGGTTGCGTTATTTATTCCCGTTCCTGAAAAAAAGTCAAGGCCTCCAAGAGCCGTATCTCCTCCTAAAACAAATGGATATCCATTTTTGGGTTCCTCATAGATATAGATATAACCATTGGGTGAGTCTACGAATTTTATTGAGCTATCTATTATCTTGTCTTTACTGTCTGGGTCATTCCAGTTGAATATAAAAAAACCTCTTCTTGGAGGTTTGAGTTTGTATTCCTTCTTTAATTGCTCGATTCTTCTCTCAACCCTTGCATTATCGAACACAGGGCGACCAGTAGCAAGGAACGCTTCGTGACTATTGGAAGGATTTTCCTGTTTCATAAGGTCTACATCGCCATTGCAGTCGTTTTTTAGTTTCCACCTGTACCATTTGATTCTCTCGGCAGAAAGTTCGTGGGTATTAACGAGATATTCCTCATACTCATTTAGGCTCGACATTATCTCTATTCGCTCTTCGTCGGTTACCGGCATCTGATAATCAGGATAATCAAACCACGAAAAGAACATGGGAGTGTAATCATTCTCCCCTGCTTCGGCTAAATCCCATAGTGTTTTGAATGAGTTGTTCCCATTGGCTGTTGATTCCAAAATTACAATCGTTCCTACTACGCTAGGAACTGATGAGTTGATTCCTGATAAGGCCTTTAGGGGGTCTCCGCTATAGAAAGCAAACTCAGATAAATGAATATAGTGATAAGTGTCAGAACGCCCGATTCCGTCACTTCCTGCGGTCTGAACTTTTATTTTGCTATTTAATCCCTTTTCTTTACCCTTATAAGTAACGGGGGTATCGAATATAAGCTCCCTTGCATTGGATGCTCTTTGTAATGGTTTTACATTGTCAGGCAGACATAAATTCATATATTTGGCTTTATCGAAAATTGCATTGGTCGAGTCATCCCTGTGCGCTACAACAAGAGCATTTCTGTTCTTGTTCTTAATTGTACGGCAAAGAAATTTAGCTTGAGTGTAAGTTGAAACACCCTCTTGCCTAGCCTTAAGCACAATTATTCTAGCAGGCTTACCTTGCGACTCTAGCTCTTTTATCTTATTTTCAATTTTCTTTTGAATAGGATTAAGTAGGAATGGGACCTGATCGCCATCCTTATTAACGATCTTGACATAATACTTTAACCAATACTCATCATCCCTCCTAGCCGCCTCCTGCTTTAATTGCTCATAATAGGCAGCCAATTGGGCTTGAGTCATTTTCTTCTGCTTTGGTTGCTCTTCTGCTTTTGGCTTTTCTACCTTTGGCTTGGCAGCAGCTTTTTTCGGTTCCTTTTTAACTTTTTGCTCTGCCATAGGTTTCACTCCTTATCACCAATCAACTTTCGATTCAGGGCTTTGACTCTCCACCACAATCTCCTCATCCCTGCATCGACCTAAATCATAGTTCCACCTTTTGCAGGTTGCACAGTTAACTCTGATATTAGGTTCTATTTCGATAAAGCATTTGCACGCTCTGTTTTCTCCCATGGGTTGTCCTCCTGATAGGAAAATATTTGGTAGAAGTATCAAGAATTGAACTTGAATCTGACAATTATAAGTTGTCGGCTTTACCATTAAGCTATACTTCCATACTTGTCTTAAACTTTATACTAAACGTTAACTATAACGTTTAAGGTTATATTTAAAGGTAAGTTGCATGTCTACAACGTAAGACGAGCTTTTTTCGCTGAAATCATGGGGTTTTGGGTTTAGAAGAAGGAGTTAATGAGGGGAGGAAATTAACATTTTGTAAGCGGTCCGCTATTCGCTTGTTGGCGATTGCACAATACTCTTCATCTTTTTCGATGCCAATAAAAAATCGCCCTGTATTTAAGGCGGCGATTGCGGTTGTTCCGGAGCCTATGCAGTTGTCGAGAATTATTTCACCTTCGTTGGTGTAGGTTTTAATTAGATATCCAAATAAGTCTGCAGGTTTTTGTGTAGGATGAAGCGCAAGTTTCTGCTTATCATTAGAAAATACTTGAACGCTTCTTGGGTATCTGTCGTTGCTGTCGTATGATGTCAATCCATGTTTGTTGTAGTTAGAAGTCATTACGCAGTTTGTTTTATGCTCTGCCTTGCTTACTTTTCTTTTGTGTCCAAATGTCTTTTGCGGGTTATAGGTTGGCAATTTTTTATAAAACACTAATATGTTTTCATGTGCCTTCATTGGCATTTTTTTAGCGTTAAGATGACCTGTTGCAGAGGTCTTCTCCCATATCCACTCATATCTTAGTAATTTTAAATTACTGCATCCCAATACCTTGTCAAAAGGAGTTTGCGCGGTTAAAACTATTGCTCCATTATCCTTGATAACTCTGCAGTATTGCTCCCAAAGATTATCTAACAGAATAATGCTATCCCATTTATTACGGGTTGTTCCGTAAGGTAAATCACACAGTATCATATCTATTGACTTATCAGGTATACCCTTCATAACCTCCAAACAATCACCTTGGATTATTTTGTTGAGGAAGTTATTCATCAGGACTTCACCACATCAGCCTGATTATACTTAATCTTTAAATCCTTAATCCTTGCGATAATATAATCATCAGGTCTAAACCATTCCCCCTTAAGTCTTGATGCTTCAAATTGCCTATGTAGGGTGTGTTCTGTGCTTTCATTTCCAGGAATCATAAGAAGTATTTTTAGAGTATCAGGGTATCCGGTTTGTAATTCTCTTAAGCGTTTCTCAGGATTAGCTGAATAACCTACTTTAATAGCTCCACCGCACATACCTTGAATAAAATAAACGTACCCCTTAAACTTCTTGGGAAGCTTTTTGGCACGTTTATCAATCTCATTAAGTTCTTTTTCATCTGAATAGTAGTTATCTATCTCTTTTCTAATCTTCTCTGCCCTAGCTCTTTCGTTCTTTTGGTTCCAATACTCATCCCATCTTGGGTCGCCCTTTTTCCATGACCATTTATTGATTTCATTTTCTAAGATACTCATGAATCTATGGTCGCCCTTAAAAGCATTCAACTTATCTTGACTTCTCCAAATACTGAAGCTAATTCCCTTTTCTGCGTGCCCTGCTTGTTCTAGTTTTTCTAAAAACTTTTTAATCTTGGAATCAATCGGCATCCCCAATACTCCAAGAAATGCTTGACTGTAGGTCGTAACTCTATTAGGCATAATCAATCGCCCTCCTTATTCATTTTCCCCTTTTTGATAAGTCTCGAAGAAATAACATAACCGTTATCAGTTGAATAAAGGAGTTCGTGTTCCTTCATGTCGCCCAATAAACGGTTAAGCTTTTTGTTACCACAATTAAATATTGTTTGAAGTTCTTTGTATTTTAAAGGTTTCTTTGTTCGCGTTTGAATTAATTTACCTGTATTCCACTCAACATATTTTCCTAAAGAAACTAAGTACCCTGCCAATTCTGCAACATTCTTAACTCCGCACTTCTGCAACTTCTCAATCTCTTCAACCATGAGCATGATATAGGGTTTCTTCCCTCCTGTATGCTTAGGAGGGTCTCTATCCTTTTTGGCAGGCTTCTTTGGATTACTCCACCAAGAATCGACCACCAATTCGCTTTCCCCGTCAGGCATCTTTAATGTCATAAAGTTCGTTCCGTTAGGAGACTTCTCTCGAACAATGTATGAACCTGGAGGAAGGGGTAAAATATCCGACTCATCATTGTAGAAATTAACTATCTTTTTATCCAAATTAACCACCTCAAAAGCCCTTTCAATGGGCATTACTTAGGTGTCAAAACGACACGTTCCAAAAATGGCACTCAGCCTTACTCCCCCTAAGTGTGTAGGGTTTTTCGCATGTAATTCGTTTATATATACGTTCTTAGACCCAATACGCAATCAATAACTACTCGTCCATTCCTAACACCTCACTCTGCCCATCTAACACCCTTTTCTACACATGGCAGATAGGCAAGTTTCTGTAAAAAAATTTATAAAATATTTTTGGGAATCAGTTTACCTAGATGCAAAATAATACTTAATTCTACGCATTAGTTGCTCCTCAAAATCATCTACCCTACAATCACAGCATGACGCTATCCCATTAATCATAAATGGAGTTTCCTTGCATTTAGCGCAAAACTCTTTTTTGAATTTATCTACGGTTTCTAGGATTTCTTTTTCCGTTTCTGTCATATCACTTAAACCTCACATTATTTTTATTGAAAAATTTTATAAAAAATATTTTGTAGTTGTTAGGAGGGATGTTGTCTTGTAAATTTTTTATTTTAGTTGTTAGGACGTTAGGCAATGATTGTTCTATTTCGGTTATAAAAAATAAATTATAATTGTTAGGAGGTATATACACAGATACGAGCGACACCCGAAGATGCCCTCCCCCCCTACTTTTTTTCTAAGCACCACCACCTGGCACTACAAACACCATGCCACCACTACCCCTACCCTACCACTAGCAGCACTACTACTTTTTTTGCGCACTCTCTACTAAGAATGATTCATTTTATTTTGTGAGGGCTAAGGAGTACAAGCTATTACAGTCCACCACCAAGGGCAGCAAAGCACATGTGCCAACTCTCTATGTCATATAGGTCCTTAGCTATCCAGTATGCTTCATCCTCCTCTGCCTTGATCGCATGACGCATAGCATCAGTGATTGGATAGTCTGTCCACATAGGTTCTGGTAGCTCTATGTCCATGCTTTCTGCATAGTTGAATTCCTGATTATAGCGTGGAGTATGCCTATTTATAAGGAATATCTCATATACGCTCATCATGTTGCTTGATTTGTATTGAGAGTATTCTATCTTCTCTGTCTCAACATAACACTCTCTAGTTAAGTGACCACGATGAGAGAAGTGCTGTCCGGTCATTCTGCGATTAAGATTATTTGTCTTCCCGATGTAGATTATGTTGTTGTCTTTATCAAGGAATCTATAGACATAGTATTTCAAGCTCATCAATCCTTTTTAAGCATAGAAAAAGCACCCCATAAATGAAGTGCTTTAAACGCGAATGTTTCACAAAAGAATTATGTAACATTCAGAATCAACCTATAGGCGGTTTCCAGGGTTTCATGCTCAACTAATGACCTCTAATTGATAAAAGTCCACGACTCAAGGACATAATCATGGTCATTCAGATGATTCTATGTCTACTATTTCACCTTGAATTTGTGATCTCTCCATTATTTCAAGAAGCTGTTTAAGGTCTGAGTCTGCTAGAGCTATGATGGGCTTATCTGTCAATTCAGCAGGAATGTTCTCTATAGTTTGGGTATCCTTCCATCCCTTGAAGTTGTTTGTAAGGGAGAATTTGGCTCCATTAACACCGTCACGATCAAAGAGTCTAGCTTCTGTATAAGCCTCTACTCTAGCCTTAGCGATGGAAATCGTGTTAACAAATTCTTCTTTCCCCTCATAATTCAACAACCCCAATCTACTAGTAAATCCCAAATGCAACGCTAATCCCGTAATAGTTGGTGGAAACTGATTAATCATCACTGGTTGACCATATTTATCAAACACAATGCTACCATCAGTATCCTTTAATACCTCACCTTGAGATTTAACAAAATACCCATCAATAGCAATCTGCATTTCATCAGCCGTCTTATACCTCAATGGTCTGCCACTATTGACACAACCTAAAGCATATTGATTCCCGATTGCAGCAGCCATAAAATCACCTTCCTTTTAATCTACATATACCCATCTAGTCTTATAGCATCTGCGCCAAACGCCCCTGCAATTGTCGCAATCCTTACGTTCAGCAGTTGTATACCCAAACTCATGGCCATTGCAATACAATTATCTCACCTCTACATACTCTACCTATACCTCATCACACAGCCTACAACGCCATTCTAAGCCTACTAATTAACATTGCAGTCCAATCACACCACAACACTAATTACTAAGCTCAAAACTAATCTTAATTAATTTGATAAACACTGTTGACTTTCAATTTGATATACGATATAGTTAATCAAGATCAAATTGAGGGGGAAAACATATGAGCAAGCCACTGGCAAAGGAATTGAAGGATATTAAAAGTGCTATCAAAGACTTTAGGGATAGCCGCAGTTACGCCAAGCGAGAGGAAAAGGCAATCATTAAAAGATACGCAGAGCAATTATCTCAATACAATCCGGATAATTGGGTGAATCATAGCACTATCAACGCATTAACCCAACAACGTGAAAAGGCTATCTATGAACTATATGAGAGTTACGGCAATGATGCGACAATCCATATTATCTACACCGATGGGAGCGAGTGCGTAGCAAGTGGGTCAGAAATTGTAGCAGGGGAAACGACTCCCAAACTACAGCATATCGCTTATGCTACCTACCAGGACGGATGGAATATATTCGACACACTAACCGGTTCGCTTGATGATAGATGGGACTTGGATGAAGAAGAAGGATTCGACAAGAGGGAAGAATACTTCAATGACATCGAAATTAAATTCAATACAAACTGGGGGAAAAAGCATGCCAACCAATAAATCAACCACCCACGGAGGCAAACGCCCAGGAGCAGGAAGAAAACCATCAGGACGTAAACCCCAATCAATATACGTTACAGACGATGAGCTAATTAAAATCAAGGAATATATCCTGTCACTAAGGACTGCTAAATAGGCGGTCCTTTTCCATGCCATAATAATACAATCAATGCTTAAAAATAAATCCAATTAATTTGATAAACACCATTGACAATCATATTTGATTCTGTTAAACTAAATTCAAGATCAAAACATAAGGAGGAAAACACATGGCACACTTATGCATAGTTAAAGTTTTCGAGGACGGAGAGAAGTTTGAATACGAATACGGCAACCTTAAACACGCTCGTGAGCATTTCGATTCTGAATCACACGCCGTATTGGTAGAATATAAAGACGGCAAATACGATCTTGTAAGAGCTAAATAAGAGGAGGAAAAAGCAATGGCATTTTACCCACTCACCCTAGAGCAAGCTAATCTAAAAGAGGTCCAAGGTTGGAAAGTCGGTCAACGGGTCCAAGTTAAGGAATGGAATGGAATTTATGAAATCGAAGGGTATCACCAGTACGGTAAAGAAAAGGAGTTCACCACGGTTTATTTAGCCAAACTGAAAAAGGATGGAACCAAGAGCAAATTTGGAGGAGACACACAAATTGGAAACCTAATGCCACTAGGAGCAAAGCAACCCACAACAAACAAAAACGGACTGACAGCAGCAGAGGCCGCAAAGCAAATCTTCACCAATGGATTCGCAAAGCATGGATGGTATAACACAGACCGCGAAAGCCTTGTTAAAGTAGATTCGATTACCAAAACAGGCAGGGTTAAGATTCAACGTATTGATATTAAAAAAGGAGTTATGGCAAGATCAAAGACGGTTGATGGTCGCAAGGTATATAGTCAAGAGGATTCGCTCATCAACTTCGCCAGTCTTGAGTATGAACTTCGAGGAGATGCAAAAACCTTCACACCAAGACTTCATAATGGCGAATGGTCATGGTGGAATGGTGGGGAAATCATCAAAGCCCCAGCAATGCGCCTAACATGGTTATTAGACTAGGAATTGAAACCGCATATTTAAAGGAGGCATTATAATGGCCAGTGGAGGCAAACGAGAGGGAGCAGGAAGAAAACCCCTACGAGATGCTACCGCAATTAATAAAACAATCCGCTTTACTCCTACAGAATGGGACGAAATAGTCATTAGAGCGCACATTAAAGGTATTACGCCAAGTGAATACGTTAGACAAAAGGCTCTCCAATAGCGAGAGTCTTTTTCTTTACCCCCAGTAAGCCCCCAAACACCTCACAAGCTCACTAATATCAGATCAGCACCACTAATACTAATCAGATATTACTAAGCTTAAAAGCCATTGTAGACGCTCGAAACAATATTTTAAATAATCTCGATTATAGTGTTGACAATCAAAACATGATACTGTATACTGTTATCAAGATCAAACAAAGGGAGGCAAACAAACATGAGAAATGCAGACGTTATTTACGCCGACATCTTACCACGCGAGACGATTGAAGTAAAAAAACCAAAGATATCTTTATTGGTTTCCAAGATGACTAAAAAGGCCAAGCTTGAAGTTCACCAAGATATCATGAATCTTCTTAATGAAAAGCAAATTGAAATTGATAAGAATGTTAAGGATTACGGGAAAGGACACGAATTGACCAAAAAGGTTATGAACGAGTGGTTCGGAATGTTGGAAATGGCTCAGAAGCTCACGGGGTTAATGCCATGAGTTCAACATGTGAATCATGCGGTTGTAAGCTAACTATTAATCAAATTGAATCCGGTCAAACATCCTGTGTAGAGTGCAATGAACTTTGGCACGAACGACTTTGTTCCGATGAGGTCAGGGAAGGTCACGCAATGAGAAAAGGCAACACCCCAAACCAAGATAGGGAAATACACAAAACAACCCACGGAGGATACAGACCAGGCTCAGGACGTAAGCCAACCGGACGCAAGCGATTAGTCCTATCAGTAACCGATGAGGAACGAGCTAAGATTATAGAGCTACTAGCTCAACTAAGAGCCACTAAAAACTAAGAAAGAAGGAATTGAAAATGAAATATTTTACTTTTATTGTTAGAGCTAACTACCACAATGACAAGAAACGCTATCACGTCCTAAATGAACTTACAGAAACAATTGAAGAGGCCATGGAATCAATTATCGAGAATATGAACAATGTTTTTGAGAACTGGGAAGGCATTAAATTAAAAAGAATCGAAGATGAAAACGGAAAATTGTTAGCAAAATTTTAGAAACCAAAAAATAAGTCCTAGCGATAGGGCTTCTTCTTTTTATAACGGCCCCCGAACAGGTTTATTCTTCCTGAGCAACTTTTCAATTTCCTTGAACTCCCTATCTCCCCTTCTCTTTGCAATCTCTTCAGGGTTGATGCAGGTTAGTTCTTCGTGGTCCCAATATCGGCAAGTGAAGCAGTTGATATATGAGCTCTTATATGCAGCCATGAATGCAGCGCATGATGTACTCATAATCAATCTCACCCCCAAAATACAAAAGACGCGACAAGGCTATAATTAAGCCATTGCGCGTCTTTAATTTATGTCGTTAGTTACTCTGTCCTATAGAGCATAACATGGTCAAATCTTATTGTGAATATAATTGTAGTCTAACGAAAATCTATTATTTGTCTAAACTAAGATAAGCCTTTGAATATCTTTTCCAACTCTTTTCCCATCGCTTCCCCGACAAGCGAACCGGCTAAGTCCATCTGTTCCTTTACTCTTGATATATTAATCCTAACTTCTTTCTCTAGGACATCGCAGATTTCAAGGGATGCACCTATATGATAAATTGCTCCCTTTGGTTTTTGTTCCTTCGCCCATCCTACAATTGTACTTACCCCATTTTTGGCGTTGTCTAATTCTTCTTTTGTTGTGTAGAGGTGCAATCCTAATCCTGTGTTATTCATTATTGTTATCCCCTTTCTCTTCACCCATCATTTTTGCTAGTTCCCTGACAGCTTCATCCTTCATTGTGTAATACGTCTGCCTTGCTCTTACTGAGTGTTTTTTCCTTAATGCCCATTGTGCGTATTTATCCTGTTGTTCTTCGAGATACCTAGTTGTAATAATTAACCTCTTTGCATCGGGTAACATACTAACAGCCAAATCAATCAACTCAACCTCGTTTTGTAGCTCAATAAGTAGTTTCTTTTTATCGGATATTTTAGATGCTAGATCACCTGTGGAATCACTCGTTCCGCTACCATGAGGCATGTCAGTGTACACTTGCGTTGTCTTAACGCCCATCATAGACAACTCTCTCAAGATATACGCTATGCGGTCCTGATTTGGCTTGTAGCGCGTTAGACGGGATATCACAGAGTAATACCATGGAGGACGTTTTATCATTGCTATGATTATTACCCCCTTATTTCAAGCTTCCCAATTGTTCAACAATATTCTGAAACGCAGCGTATTCAGGGTTGATGAGTAGTTTTGGCAAATCGAGCAAACCACTAATTGCGTACAGGTCTAATAAAAATACAATTGCCACTCCAACCACGATGACAACCACCACAATATCGAATTCACTATCCACATAATGCGGATTATTCTCTTTCTTTTTTTCCGTCTCTCTTGCAAGGAATTCATTATATTTTTTTGCCACTCGATAAATCAATATTGATAACACCACGGCAAGTACGGCGTAAATAATATCTGTCACAACCTCCACTTTAACCTGCAACAAACTCCACTCCCATATCTTTGCACTTGCTACCCCTAACTTATCTGCCAATTGACCCAGCATTTCGGCAATTTTGTTTTCTAACATTCGACTTCCTCCCCTTCAGGTTCCCAATAGCTCATTTCTATTTCCATCTGTTCAATTAGTTCCTCAATCGTGGTAATCGGTTCTTCGTAACCAGTGAAAGCCTCGAACTCTTCTTTGAGTACCCCAGCATCAACGTAAATATTGATTAACCCCAAGAGTCTCATAAGTAAATTACTTGCCTTGTCTTTTTTCTTCTCCTCATGCCTCATATTCACTAAGCAACTTTGGCAAGTGACATATTCAAGACTTCCGGCCATTTTAAGCCCGATGTGATCTTTTATTTTTAGCCCACACCTTGTATGTGTGACATTTTTAATACTCAATGCATGATTTGCGTATCCCATTTTTTTATTTCCCCTCTCTATTCTTGATATATTTCTCCCAAGGCGAACTGATTGTCACAAAGGAACAGATAAACCAAATCGAAACAGCGGTAATTAGTAACTCGTGAATATAAAACACCCCGATGGTTCCCCATGCTTTTAAATCTCCAAATATCCAACCCAGAACCGTTTTTTGAGCAATAAACAATATAGAAAACAGTAGCGCAAACGATGCTGAACGACTGATAAGATCAAGTATTCTGTAAATCAAAACTTTCACCTACCCTTTACAAATATAAGTATCAACACCCTTTTGTACTCTATAAATACTCTCATTGTACGGGTCGATCACCATCACATCAGCACCAAAAGCAAGTTTTATGATGTCGCTAAACTTCAACCGCATTTTAAGATTCATGTTTTTCCACCCCATTATCAGCCACGATAACTACTGCCATCGCTACCCCTAATACAAAACTTAATCCAGCGAACAAGTAACTTCCATCACTCAGGCCATCAACCGTATTAATCCCACAAATGACCACCATTAATTTGTTTCCGATTCTATTCAATTTTTCAATCATTATCTCTCATCCTTTCTTAATCCCAACCCCAACCCCTGCAACGCCTTCTCGACCTCTTCAACCGTCCTTCTCACACTTCCTCTTATCCCCTTTATGTCCTTGCGTGACAGCTCCACCAAATCCCCCACAGTCCATATTCCTGCCCTTCGCAAGCAATGATAAGTTCTAGGCGTTAATCCGAGGTCGGCTATTGTTTTATTGAGATGAGGATTTGGCTTGAGTTTGGCTATTATTTTATTTATAAACATTACTAATCCCCTTTGCATTCCAAACGCATTCCGAAAAATCAGGATTAATAGCCAACGAAGTCACTAGGCACTCTTTCATTTTCTTTTTCGTTGTAATCTCCCTTCTGTAGCAATTTTTACCCCTGCATTTTACTATCCCTTGTTCTGTGTCGGGTTCGCTTGCTATTAATTCAGGCTTTTTCTTCTCTGCCCTATAATTAATCTCATTGACGCA
>Ga0209728_1001735_pt1 | contig 12486 bp, 9 predicted proteins | sample RifGroD1_FD_183997 | JGI IMG/M metagenome (GOLD analysis project Ga0209728, IMG submission 183997) | Groundwater microbial communities from Rifle, Colorado, USA - Groundwater D1 (SPAdes) (version 2) | ecosystem: Environmental > Aquatic > Deep subsurface > Groundwater | place: Rifle, Colorado... | reverse complement strand
AACCTTAACAATTCCTCGCATAGCTTGCGCTATGCTGCGTAATTGTACCGGCTTTTGAAGTGTTGAAAAGCCGCATCCGCGTTTTTCAACACCCTGCTAAGCGCAGTTCATTTTCGCCGCCGGCCCAGCCAGGTGCCCAAAGCCGCCAGGCCACGAGCGCCGATGGTAATGAGCAGGCCAACCAGGCAACCGAGCATCACAAAGAAAGCGCGGTCGAAGGCCGCCGCCCCGGCCGCCATGCCGGGATCGCGCACGTAGACGATGACCAAACCGGCCAGGGCGCTACGCGTGGCCGTTCCCAGCCGCAGCCACAGACAGACCAGGATGGCCAGCGGCACGGCCAGCGGCAGCGCGACCAAGCCCGGCCAACCGGTCAGCGCCGCCAGCCAGCCGATCAGGGCCCCAGTCCAGTTGGCCTTCATGCGGTCAAAGGCTAGCTTGATGGCATCCTTGTCGTCCGGCGCCAGCACCAACACCACCGAGACGATGCTCCACAGGGTCTCCCGATTGGGTATCAGCAGGCGCATTCCATAACAAAAAGCTACCCCTAAGGCCGATTTAATCAAATAAGCCCGAAAACGGGCCGAAGTGAGATTCTGGGTAAATTCATGGCGACCACTAGCCAGCCAGTCCCGCACCGTAGGCGCACTCATGCCGGCCGTTCCCGGTTGGAATTGGCCCGTGCCCAGGGCAGGGCTTTCCGCCAGGCTAGCTTGGTACGTTCGAACATATCATAATGCTCAACCACCTGCCGGTCGTAGCGTTTCAACTCCTGTCCCAGACTCAGGAATTCGGCGGCCTTGAAATAGCGCTGCAGGCTAGGTCCCAAGCGCCGGAAGGTGGCAGACATCGACTCGATAGTAGCCTGGTAGGCCGAGCGGTCGGTAATGTAGGTTAACAGCGGCTTGTAGCGCACCCAGCCGACGGCCGCCTTGGCGAAGCGTTGCGCCACCGCCGCATCGGTGGCCTCGACCGCTTCCAGGCGGCGCGGCAGCACGCCATGCAAAAGCGCCTTGTAGCGCAGGAAGGCGTCATGAAAGGTATACGCGCTGACCCGCAGCACGCGCCGCTCCAAGAGGCAGGTGGACAGGAAGGTATCCTCACCGCGCGCCCCCGGCGGATTGAAGAAAGGAGCGTCAGCGCCACCACGCTCCAGATTCAGGCAAAGGTTGGCGCCGCTGATAAACTTCATGCCCTTGACGGCTGGCACCTCGACCGGCTGATTGTGGCTTAGTATGTCCGGGTCGGCGTAGGTGACACCGCCGTCGCCAATGACCACCCGGCGAATGGTGTCCCAGGAAACGATATCGTTGGACAGGGCGTCGATAAAGGCGGCAAAGTCGGCCTCGGGCAAGTCAGCCGTAAAGTCCAGCCGCGGGATGGGAGAGATGTAGCCACAATGCCGGCCGTGGGTGATGTCGGCCTCGGCCGAAGCGGCCAGATGCCGGCCCAGTATCGATTGGCCGCACCACAGGGGCGGTTGACCGCGCTGCACGGCCAGCGGGTACTCGTCGTCGTCGATGAACAGCAAGCGATCCATGCCGGCGCGCAGCGCGAACCAGACCACGGCGTTGCGCTTACGGCCATAACCGTCGCCGAACAACAGCTCGGCCTCGGCCTTGCCGACCACCCCTTCGCGTACCAGTTGCTGCTTTTCCTGGGCGATGCGGGTCGTGCCAAACCAGCATAGCCCGTCGAGCTTGCCGGCCAGCAACGGATCGACCTTTTTAAAGTCCGAGGGGTGGGTCCCGAAGTAAGACAGGTCATAGGCCACGAAGAGGCGCAGCTGGGTGCTTGGGTCGGCCACGAAGCCGAACTCGGTCCAATTATTGACGTAGGTGCGGAATAAATGACGGAAACCGCGGCGTCCGGTAACGAAACCGATGCCAACTTTCAAGTCTTTCATGAGGTCATTATAGCCATGATATACCATATCTTCAAGCCGGAAATGGAATTAAATCGTTATAATGCTCCGGCCGGTTCAATCACTACAGGGCAGGCAAGGGTTATACAGCGTGATGCCGTAGGCCTTGCCACGCTCATCCATGGTGTAAGTATCCGAATCAGACTACCGGTAATTGCCGTCCGCGTCATTGACGCGAATAGTATAGGCGCCACCGTTTGTCAAGCAAATACGCCAAACAAGCATCGGCCAGCGTAATTGCTGAAACGCAACTGATATATCAGCTTGACATCACACCAAAGGTATGCTTATATATTGGATATATCGTGCTCCGCCCGCGGAGCCATCCGTCTTCCTGGAGTCCAGTGTGCAGCGTATCAGCGAACACCCGGTGGCCGACCAACGGCCCGCCAAACCCGAAGTCAGTTTTACCTTCGACGGCCAGAGCCTGCGCGGCTTGGCTGGCGAGGCCGTCTCCACCGCCCTGTTCGCCAACGGCATCAGGACTTTTTCGGCCCACCCCAAGGACGACGCGCCCCAGGGTATCTTCTGCGCCAACGGCCAATGCAGCCAGTGCTCGGTGCTGATCGATGGGGTGACGCGCAAATCCTGCGTCACGCCACTGGCGGCGGGCCTGGACGTGCGCACCATCCACGGCCTGCCCGAGCTGCCGGCCGAAGACCAGGCCTTCACCGCCCAGCCACCCCAAAGCCTGTCATGCGAAGTATTGGTCATCGGCGGCGGACCGTCCGGCCTGGCCGCCGCGGTGGAGCTGGCCGAGCGCGATTTTAAGGTGCTACTGGTGGACGACAAGGCCGAGCTGGGCGGCAAGCTGGTGCTGCAGACACACAAGTTCTTCGGTTCCGAGGCCGATTGCTACGCCGGCACCCGTGGCTACGATATCGCCAAAAAGCTGGAAGCCAAGCTGCGCGCCTTTCCCAACGCCGCCATCCTGGCCAACTCGCCGGTCTGCGGCCTCTACAAGGACAAGAAGGCGGCCGTCTATGTCGACTACGCCAGCTACCAGCTGGTCGATTTCGAGGCCATCGTGGTGGCCTCAGGCGCCCGCGAGCGCTCCATCCTGTTCAAGGGCAACGACCTGCCCGGCGTCTACGGCGCCGGCGCCTTTCAGACTTTGGTCAACCGCGACCTGGTCAAGGCCGCCCAGCGCGTCTTCGTCATCGGCTCCGGCAACGTCGGCCTGATCGGCTCCTACCACGCCCTGCAGGCCGGCATCGCGGTGGTGGGCATCTGCGAGATTCTGCCCAAGATCAACGGCTACAAGGTGCACGCCGACAAGATCATCCGCATGGGCGTGCCGGTCTACCTGAACACCACCGTCGTGGCGGTGGAGGGCAACGGCAAGGTGGAACGCGTCACCATCGCCGAGGTGGACAAGAACTGGCAACCGTTGCTGGATACGGCGCGCAGCTTTGAGGTCGACACGGTGCTGGTGGCGGCCGGCTTGTCGCCTTGTGACGAATTCTACAAGCAGGCCGTCAAGTTCGGCTTCACAGCCGTCCGGGCCGGCGACGCCGAGGAGATCGCCGAAGCCTCCAGCGCCATCTTTGGCGGCCGCATCGCCGCCCTGTCGCTGGCCAAGGTGATGGGCCGCAACGTGTCTATCGACCAGGCCTGGCTGGATAAGCGCGAGGTGCTCAAATCCAAGCCAGGGGCGATCATTCCGCGTCTGCCGATACAGCCGAGTACAAGCTGGCAGCCAATTTTCTTCTGCGACGAGGAAATCCCCTGCAACCCCTGCACTACCGTCTGCCCGACGCACAGCATCAAACTGAAGCCCAAGCTGGGCTCGATCATGGACCTGCCCTACTTCGAGGGCCACGACTGCCGCGGCTGCTCGGCCTGCGTAGCGGCCTGCCCCGGACTGGCCGTGTCGCTGGTGCGCGCTCTGGACGAGGACTTCGCCGAGGTACAAATACCCTTCGAGTACCCGGCCGACCGCTTCGCCATCGGCGACCGCCTGCCGCTATTAGACCAGTACGGCCAGTTCCTGGAGGACGCGCCGCTGGTCAAGAAATTCCACAACAAGAAATACCGTACCTGGATCCTGACCTGCAAAGTCAGTCTGAACCTGGCGACTCGGGTCATCGGCGTGCGCATCCAGCAGCCAACGGCCACCGCTCCTCTGGCCGCGGCCCGCTTCGAGTACCTACCGGACGAGGCCATCGTCTGCCGCTGCGAACGGGTCAGCGTCGGCCAGATCGTCCGCTTTATCCAAGAAAACGCCGTCACCGACGTTAATCAGCTGAAGAGCCTGCGCGTCGGCATGGGCGCTTGCGGCTCCAAGACCTGCGCGGTGCTACTGCCCCAAATTTTCCGCAAGGCCGGAGTCGACCCGGCCACCGTAACGGCCGGCACCATCCGGCCGCTGATGCTGGAAGTGGGCTTGGGTGAAATCCTGGCCGGCTCCGGCGGCGCCGCCGCCGGCACCGCTACCGCCGCCAGCGCTACCACCACCAGCAAGGGAGGCCTGAAATGACCAGCTGCGACGTCCTGATCCTCGGCGCCGGCTCCATCGGCCTGCCGCTGGCCTACTACTGCGCCCAGGCCGGCCTGAAAACCATCGTCATCGAGCAAGAGGCTTCCTGGGGCCGCGGCCAGAACCGGGCCGCCATCGGCGGCGTCCGCGCCACCCACTCCGACCCCGGCAAGATCAAGATCTGCCAGGAGTCGATCCGCATCCTGTCCGGCCTGGAGCGCGACCACGGCCTGGACGTGGAATGGCGCTCCGGCGGCTACCTGTTCGTAGCCTACGACGAGGCCCGCGAGTCGGCCTTCCGCCAGTTGCTGCAAACCCAAAAGGCGGCCGGCCTGAACATCGACTGGATCAGCCCGGAGCGGGTGCGGCAGCTGTCGCCCGGCATCCGGCTTGATGGCCTGCGCGGCGGCACCTACAGCCCGGAGGACGGCTACTGCTCGCCGATGATGACCAGCACCGCCTTCCACCGCCTGGCCTGGCAGGCTGGCGCCGACTTCCGTTTTAACGAGACCGTCCAGGCGATGCGGCTGGACGGCGGCCACATCGCCAGCGTCCAGACCACCCAGGGCGACTACGCGGCCGGGCGGGTGGTCAACGCCGCCGGCGCCAGTAGCGCCGAGCTGGCCAGCCTGGTCAACCTGGAGATTCCAGTCCACCCGGACGCCCACGAAGCCGGCGTCACCGACCCGGTGGCCCGCTTCATGGAGCCGATGCTAGTGGACATCTGCCCGGACGAGCATTCCGGCAACTACTACTTCTACCAGGCCGTCACCGGCCAGGTGGTATTCTGCATCACGCCCAAGCCGCAAATCTGGAGCGTCGACACCGACAACACCTCCAGCTTCCTGCCGCTGGTGCTGAAGCGCATGACGGCCCTCTACCCGCGCCTGCGCAACCTCAAGGTACGCCGCAGCTGGCGCGGCCTCTATCCGATGACGCCAGACGGCCTGCCGATCATCGCCGAACCGCAGGAAATCTCCAACCTGGTGTTGGCGGTGGGGATGTGCGGCCAGGGTTTCATGCTTGGCCCGGGTCTGGGCAAGCTGTTGGCCGAACGCCTGGCCGGCCGCGGGACGGAACACCAGGATCTGCTGGACGAGTTCACCCTGTATCGAAAATTCGAGGGTATGGAGCTACTCAAGTAAGCCGTCACAGGCCGCTCCACGACCGTCACGCCTGGCGCGCGACGGTCTTTTTTTCATAATACAACTGGGAGTCTGTCGGGCTTTGGATTTTGGCCCAGCGAAAGCGAGCCACGAGTGGAAAATTGGTGAGGATTGAGGGTCATACTTCCTGTATAGCCCGATTGACGAACCGATTTTACGCCGTGGGGCGCTGAGATCGGCCAAAAAGCGTGAAAAATCTCCCGAGATACTGGATTCATCAGATTTATCTCCCAATTTTTCCTGATAATCATTCTTCGCGTTCCAAAGCCCGACAGGCTCCTAACATCATTCAAAAAAACGCTGTCAAATAACTGATTTCTCCATTACTATTACCTGAGTGCATTTTAATGTGATGGCGCTCAGCCAGGAATGATCGTAGACCGGAGGAATTGTCGATGAAACTGCGTACTTCTTTTTCCCTTCTGATATTTGTGGCCATCCTGGTTGGCGTCAGCGCCTCCCTGCTACTCGGCATCATACCGCTACGCAGCTATATGCAACAACGCTTCTTCACCGAGGTAGAGGACATCCTGACGGCCGCCAAGGGCGGCGTCGAGGTGGAGATCGCCCGCGGCTGGGAAGCTTCGCTCAGCCTGGCCCGGCACTTCGGCCTGATCGATTGGTTTACCGGCGGCGAAGCCGACGAAGAGCTCGGCATCAAGCTCAAGGACACGATGGTCGAGTTGGCCGGACGTACCGGCTTCAAGACATCCTTCGCGGCCAATTCTTACACCAACCATTACTGGGTGGGGCACACCCTGATGGACACCCTGGCCACCACCGACCCGGACGACGGCTGGTTCTTCGGGACGCTCCAGAGTAGCCAGGAGCTGCAGCTCAACCTGGACTACAACGCTTCTTCGCAGGAAACGAACCTCTGGTTCAATGCCCTGGTGTTCGCCGACGCGCGGGTCATCGGCGTGGCCGGCATTGGCATTTCCATCGACCAGGTTATCGAGGACTTCATCGCCGCCAAGCCAAGCGCCGGCAGCGACCTCTACCTGATTGATCCGGCCGGCAAGGTGCTGGTCTCGTCCGACGCCGCGGCCAACGCCAACGACATCGGCCTGTATATTCCGGCTGACGCCAGCCTCCTGCCCGACACTAGCCTGCGACAATTCTCCAGCGGCGGCGAGCTGTACCTGACCACCACCATGCCGGTCTGGACCACCGACTACCAGATTATCCTGCGCGCCAGGATAGCCGACTTCGTGCCGTCCTTCTGGGACATCGGCGGGCGTTCCATTATCTTCACCCTGGTATTCAGCCTGGGCATCGGCCTTGCCAGCATTTTCATCGTGCGGGCGGCCCTGGGCTCCCTCAAGCACATGAGCGTGGCTTTCTCCGGCATCGCCTGCGGCGAGGGCGACTTGACCGCCTGCCTGGACGAAGGCCACGACGAGGTGGGCGCCGTTTCAAAAGATTTCAACCTGTTCATCGGCAACCTGCGCCAGATCATCAGCAAGGTGAAGGAGGCCATTGACCGCAGTATGGGCCTGAACCTGGAACTGGTGTCTTCGTCGCAGGAATCGAGCGCCGCGGTAACCGAAATCTCGGCCAATATCGACTCGATCAGCCATCAGGTTAACGCCCTCGATGCGGTGGTCAAACGCTCCGAGGACACTTTCCGGACCATGTTCGGCGCCATCGACGTGCTGGACGGGCGTATCGACGAACAGGCCGGCATGGTGGAGGAATCGACCGCCGCCATCGTTGAAATGAAGGCTTCGCTGGTCAACATTTCGGAGATGGCCCAAAAGCGCATGATCCTGGTCCAGAACCTGAACAGCATCTCCAAGGACGGCGGCCGCTCCCTTGAGGAGACCGAGACGATCTTCAGCAAGGAAATCGCCGACAAGATGAACTCCATCATCGAGATGAACCAGATCGTGGCCCAGGTCGCTTCCCAGACCAACCTGCTGGCCATGAACGCCGCCATCGAGGCCGCCCACGCCGGCGACTCAGGCAAGGGCTTCGCCGTGGTAGCCGAGGAAATCCGCCGCCTGGCCGAGGCCACCGCCGAGAATGCCGCCAACATCTCGAACATCATCGGCGGCATGCAGAAGGGAATCGACAAGACATCCGGCAGCGTCCACGGCACCATGGAGGCCTTCAGCGCCATCGACGGCGAGGTAACCAGCGTCGGCCAGACCTTCAGCGAGATGGTAGGCGCGCTCGGCGAGATCGCCATCGGCGGCGACCATATCATGGTGGCCATGAACCGGCTGAATTCCTTCACCGGCGAGGTGCGCGCCGCCGCCACCGCCCTGACCGACGGCGGCCACAGCGTCCACCGCGAATTCGACACCATCGCCACCCTGTCCGGTGAAATCAACAACGGTATCACCGAGATTGCCCAGGGCACCAGCGAAATCCGCGACGCCATGCAATTATTGCGCGACATGAACAGCCGCTTCGCGGACCAGTTCCGGATGATCGCCGACGAGACCGAGCGCTTCAAGCTGGTATAAACCGGATCGCTCAGCGCCGCGCTGACGCCATTCGCGCCGGCCGACCTAAAAACCTGGCGCGTCTTGTAAACAGCCACCCCATCCACTATCATTGGACGGGGTGCCAGTCGCGGACCGCTCACGACGCCTCCGCCCACTAGAGCGACACATGGCGAACGCGATTGGTCAGACTATACTCCTCGTCGAAGACGACGTACTCGTCGCCTTGGCCGGGAAGCGAAGCCTAGCAGGGTGTTGAAAAACGCGGATGCGGCTTTTCAACACTTCAAAAGCCGGTACAATTACGCAGCATAGCGCAAGCTATGCGAGGAATTGTTAAGGTTGTTGAGAAAGCAACCGGCTTTTTCAACAACCTGCTAGAGGGCTACGGCTACCGCGTTCTGATGGCCAAAGACGGCCCAGCGGCCATCGCCGTGGCCCAAAGCGAAACATTGTTCGACCTGGTGCTGATGGATATCGATCTGGGAGCGGGTATCGATGGCGCCGAAACCGCCCGCCGCATTCTGGCCAGCCGGGAGTTGCCGGTGGTCTTCATTTCGGCGCATACCGAACCGGACATCTTCGCCCGCGGCGCCCAGCTTCCAGCCTACGGCTTTATCCCAAAAGGTTCCAGCGACGCCATTATCCAAGCCTCCCTCCAGCTGGCCTGGCGCTTGTTCAGCGCCCAGCACGCCGCTGGCGCGGTTGATCGCGCCCAATTCTACCTGGACATGGCCGGCGTCATCTTGTTGGCCTTGGATATGGACGGCCGCATCAGCCTGATTAACCAACGCGGCTGCGCCATCCTCGGCATCGACCAGGCCACGGCCCTCGGCCAAAATTGGGTGGACAGCTACGTGCCGGCCGACCAGGCTGACGCGGTGCGCGCCGTGTTGCGCCGCATCCACAGCGGGGAGCTGGATCCAGCCGAATTCCACGAAAACCAAATTCGAACTACCTGCGGCGATCTCCGTACCATCGCTTGGCACAATAACGTCCTGCGTGACCAGCAAGGGCACATCACGGGCTGCTTCTGCTCAGGCGAGGACATCACCGACCGCAAGCTGGCCGAGCAGGCGTTGCGGAGCAGCGAGTCCCGTCAACGCTTCCTGCTCGACCACATGAGCCAAGGCGTCGTCTATCACGGACGGGACGGTAAAATCGTCTACGCCAACCCGGCCGCAGCCGCCATTCTGGGCCTGAGCCTCGAACAACTCTACGGCACGACTTCCCTGGATCCGCGTTGGCAGTCCATCCATGAAGACGGCAGCCCCTACCCCGGCAACACCCACCCGGCAATGCTGGTATTGCAAACTGGCCAGCCAGTACGCAACGCCGTGATGGGGGTACTCGATCCGGGACGCAACGAATACCGCTGGATCAACATCAACGCCTTCCCGATGCAGGCCGACGACCACGCCCCGGACCCACCGGCCGGGCGACTGGAACTGGTCATGGTCACCATCGAGGACTTCAGCCAACGCCGGCTGTACGAGGCCGGCCTGGAGCGGCAACTACAGGAGAAAACCATCCTACTCAAGGAGACACACCACCGCATCAAGAACAATATCGCCACTATCGGCAGCCTGCTGTCGCTGCAGGCCGGCGACTCGGACGACCCGGCGGTCAGCGCCGCCCTCCAGCAAGCCCTCTCGCGCCTGGCCAGTATGCAGGAATTGTACAAGAAAATGATGGTAGCCGATGACATGCGTTTCCTTAAGGCCGGCGACTACCTCAGTGACTTGGCCAACGCCGTGCTGCAGCTCTTCGGCGCCAGCGGCCGGGTGGAGCTGGTCATGGAATTTGACCCGGTGGAGCTGGGAGCCAAACAGCTTTTTCCGCTGGGTAGCATCATCAACGAACTGATGACCAACGTCCTTAACAGGGTGTTGAAAAACGCGGATGCGGCTTTTCAACACTTCAAAAGCCGGTACAATTACGCAGCATAGCGCAAGCTATGCGAGGAATTGTTAAGGTTGTTGAGAAAGCAACCGGCTTTTTCAACAACCTGTTAAGCATGCCTTTGCCGACCAGCCGGGCGGCCGCCTCGAGCTGAAACTCACCGAACACTCCGGCCGTCTGGTTCTCCGGGTCTGCGACAATGGAGTCGGGCTGCCGTCCGATTTTAACCCGGAAACGACCACGGGCTTCGGCCTGATGCTGGTGCGCATGCTGTGCAACCAGCTCGGCGCCCGCCTGTCGGTAACTGGTAGCGGCGGCACTTCCTTTACCATCGAGTTTGCCCGACCGGCGGAGGCGGACGCCGCGCCGCTAGCCGGTTCGGGTACGTCGCCGGCCGGCTGCCCTGCAGGCTGAATGGGAGATTCTGGAAGCCATCAGCAAGACCGAACTGGCCGCCGGGAAATAAAGCGGCCGCGCCGCACAGACAGTGCGGTCGCCGAATCCCTGGCCACAACCAAGAATTTTTTATTACTTGTCGTAGGCCTTCATGAGGGCATGGACGGCGCTGACAATGACCAGCTCGCAAGCCAGGCCGAGCAGCCAGATCGAGAACGACGGCCGGAAAAAGACGCCTGAATCATTGATGACGATGCCCCAGACCACCTTGGTCAAGGCGATGCGCGCCAGCCAGACCAACAAGACCGCCAAGGTGGCGATGAAGGTAGTGTTCTGCTTGATGCGGATGAAGACGCCCGACAGAATGTAAATACCGCACAGCAGCTCGGCGATGCCGAAGACTACTTCCAGGGTCCGGTAATTGCCGGGAAAGGTGAAAATGCTTTCCTCAAGGCTCGGCAGGATGCCATAGAGGCCGAGAATCACGAAAAAAGCGCCTAGGCTGAAACGCACCAGGACCAGGGAAATCCGCTTGGTCATACTTCTCCTCCATAATAAAGTTCCAGCTATAAGCCCAGCACCAGCCGGGCGATGCTAAAATATATCAGCAAGCCGGTAATGTCCACCACCGTGGCCAAGGCCGGGCTGGCCACCAGCGCCGGGTCCAGGCCGAAGCGGGCCACGGTCAGGGGCAGCAGGGCGCCAATCAGGCCGGCCGAGATGACCTGCACCACCAAGGCCAGGGTGATGGTCAGCCCGACCGAAACCACCGTGATGCCGGCCGGCAGGTCGCCCGCGCCGGTAAACAGCCAGACACGGCCGAAGGCCAGAGCGCCGAGCACCAGGCACAAGAGCAGGGCGATGCGCAGTTCCTTCCAGAGCACCCGTAGGGCATCGCGCGGCGCCAACTCCTTCAAGGCCAGCGAACGCACCACCATGGTGGCGGCCTGGCTGCCGGTATTGCCGCCGGTGGCCACCAGCATCGGCATGTAAAAGGCCAGCACCATCAGGCCGGTCAGCAAGTCCTCGAAGCCCTCCAGGATCAGGCCGGAAACCAGGCCGAGCACGGTTAGTACCACCAGCCAGCCAACGCGGTGCCGGAAATGCGTCCAGACCGGGGTGCGCAGGTAGCTGGTATCGTCGGCCGTGCCGGTGATGCCCATGAAGCGTTCCATGTCCTCGGTGTGCTCGCGCTCCATGTTGTCCATGGCGTCGTCGTGGGTGACCAGGCCGACCAGGACGCCGGCCTCGTCCACCACCGCCAGGTCGACCAGGTCGTAGCGGGCCAGCTTCCAGGTCGACTCCTCGTCGTCGGCCGAGGCGGCCACCGTGGGCAACTGGTCGTCCATGATCTGGCGCAGCGTGGCTTCCGGCTCGGCCAGGATCAGGTCGCGCAGGTTGACCACGCCCAAGGGCCGGCCGGCCGCGTCCACCACGTACGAGTTGTAGACCGACTCCTTGTCGACCGCCTCCTTACGGATACGCGCCATGGCCTGGGTGACGGTCAGGCTGGCCGGCAGGGCGATGAATTCGGTGGTCATCAGCGAGCCGGCCGTGCCTTCCGGCCAGAGCACGAGCGCCTTAACCTCGTCGCGCTCCGGCTTGTCCAGGCCCTGCATGACCTCGGCCATGCGCTCTTCGGGCATGGTCTTGAGCAAGTCGACCCGGTCATCGGGCGACAGGTCGGAGGCCAGGCCGGTCAGCTCGGCCGGCGTCAGCAAGCCGGCCAGCTCGGTCTGGAGGGTATCGGGCAATTCGCTAAAAATGTCGGCTACCAGCTCGGGTTCCAGCAGCTTGAGGATGGCCAGGTCGTCGTCGACCGCCAGACCGGCCAGGATCTCGGCGGCATCGGCGGCGTGGGCGGCGCGGAAAAAATCGAGAATCTGGCTCAGGTCGCCTGAATCGATGGCGGCTTTGATGTCGGGAGCGATCAATCGGTCGAGCATAGGACCTCCTGCAAAGGGGGCGCGGTCGCAGGGGCTGCCCGACTCCCGTTACGGAGCGTGTCGCCGCCCGGTCCCGCGCCAGTCGCGCCGTTTGGCGCGCCAACCGAAACTCGGTGGGTGAGGTTCCGGAGGCTGACTTGAGTCAACGTCGGAATGTGGCATGCGCGGTTTCTCCTGACTACGGGTTGGAGCGCAGCGAAATATCGGGAAATTCGCTGGCGGA
>Ga0209728_1001734_pt1 | contig 12489 bp, 11 predicted proteins | sample RifGroD1_FD_183997 | JGI IMG/M metagenome (GOLD analysis project Ga0209728, IMG submission 183997) | Groundwater microbial communities from Rifle, Colorado, USA - Groundwater D1 (SPAdes) (version 2) | ecosystem: Environmental > Aquatic > Deep subsurface > Groundwater | place: Rifle, Colorado... | reverse complement strand
TTGAATTAGTTGGATAAAACTTATGAATATAATAATAATGGTAATCATTTTCTGAATCTGAATTTTCAATAGTGAATTTTCTATTAAATGCATTTTGAATTAAGGTTGCAAGATCATTGATATCTAGTTCATTTATTTCTATTGATGTGTTATTTTCTCCCAAATTATTATCCTCCTTTCCTGTTATTTTATTATTTGTTTTATTTATATCAAGGTTATTCTGTTTAGAATTAACCTCAAAAACCTGACTGCTTTTATCTGATGGTTCGGTCAAATAGAGAATTGCCAATCCGGTTAGGTCAAATTTTATCGGAATTCTTCCATCCATCATACTTCCGTCTTCATTCACAGACCCATTTAAATACCCAATTTTCTTATCTTTGCCTTTTCCATTTATTTCAATTGATCCATAAACTTTATTATTAGAAATTTCTTCCTTTAACCATTTTACAAATAAAGGATATCTTTGACTATATAAAAAACCCTCTGTCATAAGTAGTTTTTTTGTTACTCCGTCAATTTCGACATCTTCAATTCGACATTCTTGTACCGATCCTACAGATACTCCATCAAATTCAGCATATCCATCTTCACTAAAGGACATAGTTCCATGATCACTAGGAATTTGATTTTCTTCATCAAGCCAAGATACAACATATGGCATTCCTATAGCAGATTTTAAATTATCGTTTATATATTCTTCTAACCATGAAATCCCATTTGAATTGTAGTGTGAATTATCAGGAACAATTTCCAAAGCAGACATCTTAATTTTTACTCTTCCAGCAACATCTTCCTCGGACATTTCACAAATTTCTATGTATGTATTATTGGGAATTATAGTTGAATCATTCACAAAATATTCTCACCTCCTTTCTAAATATTATATCTTATTAAACATATTCCCAATGTAATGGAATACCTTCATCAGACACACCACAGGTGTTATTTCTCCCTCTACAACACGCAGACATAGTTTTAGAACTACGACATACATATTTAGATGCTTCATTCATAGAATTATAAATAATACCTGTCTCTATACAGCGTATTTTTTTAGAATTTAAAATTGCGTTGTTTTTTACGTTTCTAACCTTCTCATCTTCTGAATTATATGTACACCAATTTATTTGTGTACCTTTTTTAAGATATCTAACAATAGTGCTTGGACATAATTTTAATAAATTCCCAATATCTTTAACACTATATTTTGATGTGTTCCATAATTCACATGCTACTTTTACAAAAGAATTCAAACTCAATTTATGGCACTCTAACCAATCCACCTTACTTAACTCAAATATAACATTCAAATCACTAGACAATATCTTATTCTTTATGTATTCTGATTCAGATTTTAAACAGTCTATTCTTATAATCTTTATATTATGCTGAATAGCCAACTCTTCTTTATATTTATCTATTGCAAGACTTTCTTCAGGTGTCATTTTACTTAATAAATTATAATTCCCATGACCCATACCGCCATCCATTTCAATTATATATTCTTTATTATTTAACTTAAAATAAAAATCATATCTTTTTGATTTTATCCATTTTGGACAATATTCAGGAACAAAATCCAAATTTAATTGATTTAAAATATTATACATAATCTTATTTGGATAACTTATGCCATCACTACAATTATTACAAGATAAACCATGATTTTTAATATTCGCGATACTCTTGTTTTTTATCAAACTGTTACAACTAGGGCATTTCCAGTCTACTTTTTTATTACTTCCTTGGAAATGATTATATCCATCTTCTGGGTTAGCAAGAAGTTTAGCAAGTTCAGGATTTGTTGTCCACATATCATTATATCCTTTAAGTATTTTTTGATTAGTACAATAAGGACAACCCGTTCCAACCAATAAACTTTCAGCTAAAGGGTTCCATTCACCATTGCATTTTAGACAACTAACTAAAATATGCTTTTTGATTCCATTAAATTTACCGATTACTTTTATATTAGAATTTTTAACTTTAATTTCCTCTACAAATTCTTCGTGCGTTCTTCTTTTTATAATTCATCATTCCTTTCCAATGAACCAAACCACTACCTTTCTTAAATTGACCTTAAACAACTTAAACTTAAACAAACAAAAGAAGACTGGTGAAAGGAACCAGTCTTATCAATAGGCTCATGACTTCCTACCTATCTTTTATTAAAATTATCTAATTGAAAAACTTTAATTACAATATTATTTTACATCCCTACAATTTTACCATCTTTATACATATTGTGAGGAACAAAAACTACAGATTCAGAAATATTATCTTTGTTTTGAGTCGTAACTTGAATAATACAACCACCATGTACATTCATAACTTTTGTTGATTTCATCCAATTTTGATTCTTTGAAGATGCTTTGCATAATAGATGCCAAATATCTTCACCAAAAATTTCTACGTCTGATACTTTTTGTTTTAGATCGTTATTGTTTATTATGTTTAGTGTTTTTTCTTGTGGTTTAACTGTGTCTAGAATAATATCAGGAATAATTTCTATTTCCTTAACTTCTTGTATTTTTGTTTCTTCTTCTTTTACAATTTTACTCAAATTTACTCAAATTTGTAACTCCTCTTATATTAATTATTTTGTTGATGGTTTAACTTGATTATTACTATTATTATTGCGAGTCACTTTTCCTCCAACACTAAGATCCTTTTCCTTTTTCAAAGGTGCTCCACCTTTCTCATCTTTTCCTGAAAAAGTTGCCGATGTTAAATGGACTGGGTACTTGTTTTCAAAATCTTCTTCTAACTCTTCATCCATCATACTTAAATAATCGTCGATGTTTACACCCATTGTTGCGATCCAGAATTTTAAACTCCCTTTACCCTGTGTATATAAAGATTGTGCCTTCTCGAACATATCATCCTTGTTTAACCATGAAATTGGCAAATATTTTATATCTATATAATCCTTTGGTTTAATACCCAATAATTCATTAATCACTCTTGTATATTCTATAGCAATCTCATTTACAGATTGAAATACTTGAGAAGATACTAAATCTAAATTTACAGCTAAATTTGCATATGAACTTCCACCAGAACTTTCTGCATTTAAAGCACTACTAGCAAAACCTAAACTCGTACTAATCTTCTTCATGTTTTCATCACTTAATGTGTCTTTAACCAATGAAGAATCTTTGCTTAATCTACTAATTTCTGTTCCCGGAGCTAAACTGAGGGTTGAGATTTTGGCGTTTTCTCCACTTGTATTTACTTTGACTGCGTTTTTAAAAGCCTCAATAACTTCTTTTTGCTGAGTTGAATTTAATGAGCAAGATCCTTGCTTTTCCCCAGAAGGCAAGATCAAATAATAGATACTACTAGCTAATTCACTGATTAATTGATATTGACTGTCATTGTAATCACTACTTGCTTTCATATCTGCAAATGCAGACAGTCCTAGAGGTCTGCCATATGGTTCATCTTCTTTTGCTTTAAATTTTAATGCAATAGTTTTTCTATAATCTAATATAAACCATCTTTTACTAGCATCTTTTTTATAATCCATGTATGCTTTCATAAATTCTTTTGGAAAATTTTTGATTTCATTTACTAATCCACCATATTTGAATTGGTCAAAATACATCATATCAAAAGCAGCAATAGATATATTATTTTGGAATCCTATTATTTTACAATAGTCTAAATCTAATGGTTGAATCATAAAGTTATCATCTAATGACAATCCTTCAATTCTATCTATTGATTCAACTGTCATTGATCCAGTATCGAGCTTTTTATTATTTGCAGAAGTTTCTCTTAATGTACCTATGTATGTACCATAAATATATTCATTTCTTAATATGTCTCTGGTTGTTCTGTCGTGATTTAACAATTTTAATATTAAATTAAACTTTTTCTTTTTCTCTTTTAACTCAGGTGTTTTGTTTCTCATAGTTGTTATATGAGATAAAATTGGTATCGCAATCATATAGTCACATATATTACTATAAATTCCCTGCAAACCATAAGCTTGCTCAGATATAGTCCTCAATATCTCGTTATATATCATTGGATATTTGACATATTGTTTTAAATCGCTCATTGGGATATTATCTGTATCTAGTCTTCCTGTTGAAAATGAATATGAATTATAGGATAAAGAATTCAATTCAACTTCATTTGATGTTGAAAATTGAGGGAATGGATCAGAGGGGAGACCTATGTTTATTTCTGTTTGAGTTTGAGGATTTTTAATTTTTGTCAAGAGAGGTTATACCTCCTTTCTTTAGGGATTATTATTTTGTTTGTTTTATTGTATTATGAATACGAGAATACGAAGTCATAATCTGTATTATCTTCTTCTCTTTCTAAAAACATAGAAATATAATACAAGGCGTACACTGTGGCAGAATAGCGGTCTTTATCTAGTCGTTTTATAACTGGTTCTACAGTTACAGCAGTTTGAGTTTTCTTTAGCTTTAAATTTGCCACTTCATCAATTAATAATTGAACCTGAGTACATGCTAATTCAAAATTAAGTAAATCATCTTCTTTTAAATCTTTTGGTAAATTATCCTTAATATCATCAAATGTTTTAATTAGTTTTAACGTATTTGATTCAACATAATTAATAAATGTCCTAATAATATCTCCATTAATTCCTTGTGCTTTTAAAACATAAAGTATTTCTGGAGCATTAGACGATTTAGATTTATCATCTGTATTAATTGTTGCCCAAGCACCATACTCTTGATTTGTTTCAAAATCTGTAACATCTTCAAGTAATTTTTCAACTAAACCCTGCCCTATGGTATTTCCGTCAATACAAATTGCCTTTACCCTTGACTTATTAATATCAAGATTTCCACCATATTTATAAAAAACTCTTTTAACTATTATTGATTGTTCTTCGTAATTTAATCCGTTTGGAGGATTTATTATATTATGTAGTTGAATTTGCCTAATTGATCCACTTGTATTCCTAATTATCTTCAAAACAACTATAGATGTTTTATTGTTACTTTCAGATGCACTTCTAGCTACGTCTACTCCAATTACATATTCACATATATCTAAATTCCCTTTTTTATCTCTTGGACATTCTAATTCTGGAGGACTTACAACTCTGGCTTTGATCAACTTACTAATATTTATTAAAGCACCATCGGAAACCCCAATCCAATCACATAAATAGTTTTGTCTAAATCTAATGACATTATTTTTTCTTGATTTATCAATTACTGATTTTTTTTGTCTTCCAAAATGTACAGGGATAAACCAATCTGAACCAAATACAAAAGATCCTTTTAAATCAACCATATCTCTAAACATTTTTAATATTTTTTCATATTCATCGGAATTCTTATATCCAGATGTTGAATATCTATTAATTTGACCATTTAATTCTTCTGGATCAGTTTCTCCAGTCATTGTTGTTCTTGCGATGTTAAAAATTGGCTCTATTGCATCATCGTAGGTTTCTTTGTCAATGAGCGCACTTTCTTCCAGCCCGCCTCTGCGTTTTCTTAAACCTTTGCTTTGTTGCGAATTGGCCAAACTGTCCACGATGCTTCCGTTGACGAACTCAACCTTACCAGTATCTTTTGTAAAACTAGCAGACCTAATATTATCTGCAAAAGATGGATAAAATCTTAAAATTTCATCATGTTTATCTTTCCAAATTTTTACTGCGGATTCTTTGGTAGATGCAGTTACAGAAGTAGAAATATTTGGAAAACAACAAGCCGTATGATATTGATTCATAATATGTATCAATGTTTTTGAAATCCCCCGTGGAGCACAAAAATAATCTTCTTGAAAACGAGATATTAATCTTAGCATAACTCTTTGATGAAGATCGAATGTTAAACCTCCACTTTCAGGTTTATACATATCCCAGAATATGTCAGGCATCCATCTTAAAAATGAACATAATTCTGTAAATTCCGCAATATATTTAGTTATTATCGAAGAATTGTATTCAGATGCTTTAAGAGGAGATTCAAAAGCAGATTCATATATGTCATATCTATCTTTTTCATGTTTTTTACTTTTTGATTCAAAATTTGAAAAACTGGCCATTATGTATCACTTTCCTCATAAATAGGTTCTTTATAAACCTTTCCCAAATCTCTAAACACATTATTTCTTTTTTCTTTTTCTATTTTTATAGATTCTTCGCTAAATCCTTGTTGCATAAAAAACTCATTTAACATCTCATCATAAAAGTTCCATATTTCTCTATATGTAATTCTTGACTTATCTTCTAATCTACGTAAATAATTTACAACGCTCCAAATAATTAAATCTGCGTCATCATAAGGCTGTTCTTTCAAATGAGGAAGAATTGGTATAATACCAACTTCCGACTCAACTGCTTCAAATAATTGAGGTAGTAAGTCTATACCACCACTTATATCGGATTTTGATAATTGAGAAACATTAATTTTTGCTGCCGTGGCAGCGTCTTTTGCTAATGCCGCCCAGTCTTTTGCATCCTTTACATCACCTTTAGCTGTTGAAATTTCTTCTTTTACCCTAAAACGAATATATGTTTTTAAACCTTCGATATGAAAAGATGTTTTTTCACCATAATTTCCTATAAGTTGATTCCACTTTTTTTCAAAGTAACTATATTCGTCATTGGAATACCCAAAACCCCATTTTTCTAAAATTTCTTCTGTGAGTTTAAAATCTAATTTATTGTCACCTATTTTTCTACTATTTAGACTATCACTATTTGCATTATCATAATTTAACTCTTGTTCAATTTCTGGTAACATCTTAGAATCTTTCCATCCTAAATTACGATATTGGGTCATTGCCGTATTTTTCATATACACTCCAATGACCTCACCACCTTCTTCAAGAGAAGATTTCCAGATATTATAAAGAAATGGGCGATCCAATAATCTTAAAGTATCTTTTACTTTCTCTAATACAACATTTCCTTCTGTATCGCTTATCATATCTTTAATACAATCTTTGCAATATAAAATCTTTCCCATTTTATGGATTGGATTATAACTAGCATAATACTCTGTCTCTTTTTTTAAGTCACCACAATTTTGGCAAGAATAGTCTTTCAGAACTTTTCTTGGTTTTTGTGGAGTTTTTATTAAACTTTTTGGTCTACCTGCCATAAACATTCTCCTTTAATTAGTAAAAAAAGAAGTTAATATCAAACAACTTCTTCTAAATCCTTATATTTACCACTAATATAATCTTCCTTAAATTCATTAAATTGCTCAATATTATTTTCTCCATACCCGTAAACTTTGTGGAAAAGTGCATGAATATCACCAGTTAAACAAACTCCGACACCATGAATTTTATGTAACCTACTACATTCATTTCTAATCAATACTAATTCTTCATCAGAATATTCATTAATAAATCTTCTTTTTTCAATATTTAAGTTATCAAATATCTCATTAAATATTTTATCAAATCCATATAAATGATGAATCACATCAAATCTTTTATTAGTTACAACGCATTTATAATTTGACGCTATCATCGATTCTTTCTTCCACTCTGAAATAGAATCTCTTAAAATTGAATTTATCTCAGAGAAACCACCCTTCCACATTGGATTATTTTCTCCTTTGTGCATATCATAACTACATAGATTACAACCATAAGAATGAAGCATTGATTCATAAGATTTAGATTGGATTATTCCCTTGTGTATTGGACATTCATATTTCAATGGTGATTGATTATTAATATAATCTTCTTCTTTTGATAAAAGAATTACTTTTTTATCTTTAAATAAATCTTGAACTTCACTAAAATCTCTTCGTTTATCTTTACTTAATTTGTCCCAAGAACAATATTTACAATCTTGATCTTTATATTTGAAATTTCCATATTTTATAGACTGAACACCTTTATCTATATGTTTGTTACAAATAAAGTCCATATATGATTCTGTGTTTTTATAAGTTTTAGTTAATAATATTAAATCTCTTTCTCTAAACTCTTCATCTATTCCATTAATATTATATTTAGTTTTAGCAACTGCAATTTTACTACCTACACCTTTTATCTGTGGGCTATACCTGACTCCATTTTTAATTAAGCATAATTCTTCTTGTTTCTTATGTTTGCATTTATCACATGCGTCTTTTATTATAGGTTGATTTTTATGACTTTTTATATATCTATAATATGGTTTAGATATAACTGTTTCTATTCCATCTTCTAAGCAATAATCACATAAACATTGGATTGGCGCATTACTGCCATCTAGTAATTCATGAACATCAATTATAATGATTTTTTTGTATTTCCATTCATGGCCTAAACTTTCAATATATTTCTTATTGTTTGACAGACAAGTAACTTCTACCTCTTTAGTTAACAACATAATCCATTTCCTTCTTTCCGTACATTTTATTTCTCCGTACTAACCACCTAAAAAACAAATAGAAGAGAGGGTACGGAGAATAGGAGCAACCCTAAACTACCTCTCTTCTTTATGAACAAAATTATGCTCACATAAAAACCTAATCAATTAAGACTAGGCATAATCTAAACACAATTGCACACAGAAAACGCCTGATTGCTCAAACTTCTTATAACTTACAAAACATTAATTATTATTTATTTTATTTTAATATAATCTTATTCATTCTTAAACTACATCATCAATCATTATGTAACCCTTCTTAATAAGAAAATTCCACAACCAATTAATTCCTTTTGGTGTTACCTTAGTAGTAGAAGATAATTTTGTTTTTCCATGTCCATTATCAAATGTATTAGTCTTTAAAACCATACATCCATTATCTATATATTTTTGTTGAGGATTATTCTTTTCTGCTCCATATGTCATGAGAACATGTTCGTCGCGAAGAATCTCAAATAATCTATCACGACCAATAGACTTTCCTTTTCTTATTCTTTCATTAAATAATTTAGCAACTTCTCCAACATTCTTTAATCCTTCACAGATAAATAACCTATCTGCCATTTCTGCTTTTGGTGCTTGCTCTTTTATTTTATCTTCTAATGCAGAATTATGTAATTTCAAATTATCAATTGTTTTATTTGCCATAGTTAATGCCCTAGCCATAATTGCTTCAGGAGAATTCCATTTCTTTTCTAACTCAATAAAATATTGTCTGGCTTGTTTGCCTTTTTCTGTTCTTTGAAGCATAGATATTTCTTTTGCCATTTCAACTGTCATTTGATGATCTGTTATTACCCTTGAAACACTTCTACTGCCTTCTATTTGAACCTGCTCATTTTTGAGCGAGTTGAAATCTTCGTTTTCAGTAAATCCATACTCACACATTCTTGGAAACCAATCTTTGTATTGAGTTTTTACCTCTAAAAATTCATGTAACTCTCTTCCTAAAACTGTTTGACTATCTCCATTGTAATTTACTGTTATTAAATTGTTTTCCATCATTAAATCACTCACTTTCATTCTTATTTTATTAACCATTCCAACTAACCATTTTCATTCTAAATAATCATCTAGTTCTGGTACACCATTTTCCATAAACATCTACTGTTGCTTCCCAAGAGAACTTAAACCATACATGCTTTGTCTTTGGATGAATCCCCGTATCAATCAATGGAATTCCTTGAGATAAATAGTAGGAAGATTGATCTGGGTTATAAATATAAACAAATCTTTCATTTTCTTTATGCTCTTGTTTTTGTTCGGTCATTCTTAATTTCACTTCCTCTCATTCTTAATTTGTATTGTATTTTTACAACACAAGAAAAGACATTTCCTATAAAGAAATGCCCTTTATCTACTGTAAAAATATTAAATTAACTAATCCATCTTTTAAAACTTAGATTTTATTAGATTTATTATCCATAATAAATCTAATCCTCTAAAAATTCCTTCATATTCTCTTTCGCTTCTTTAATTCCAAAACTTTTAAAAGTATATAAACTGTCAATAAATTTTTCAATAATACACTCTCTACAAGCACCTTCTGGATAAAATAACATATCAAGGAATTCTGAAATTACATCCTGCTCCCGTTCTTCGGTACAATAGTCACAAGTGCAAAATTCTTCATATTCCAAAGCATCAATTCTCCTTTGTTCTACACAGTCAGGACAATCACATTCAAATACAGTATCATCATCTACATTGCCATTCTCAACTTCACAATCACAGTCATTTTCACCGCATGTGCAAGAAAAATCTTTACAATCTTCTACATCACAATTGCAACAATCACAATATTCATCAACTTCATCATCTTCCAAACATTGCTCAGTTTCTAATTCCCTGAAATATTCTTCTCCAGAAACTTGCTCTCCATCAACCGAAAATACCTCATACCATCGACCTTCTTTAGCATCCCACATAGATTGAGTTTGAAAAATACGCATTATTGTTTCCTCGCTTTTATTTTTTATTTTTTTATTTTTATTGCTTTTATTAATAATAATATTTACTCTTCTACAACTTCAAACTGATTTAAAAAATCATCTAATTGATCTTCTAATTTTCCTGAAACTTTTATCATGTTATTTCCAATTTCATTATATATTTGAGATGCCGTTTCTAAATGAGATTTAATTTTTATAGATTCTATATAATTTTGTAATCCTTCTAGTGCTTCAATGTCATCCATTTCTCTAATATCATCAATTACTTGTAATAATTCTTGGCATTGATCACATTGGCATAATTCATCTACATTATCTCTATTTTTATTAATATCAATAACTTTACAACTATTTTCAGGACTTCCATTCATTTTAGGGAGTGGAGGCATTACATATAGTGACTCGTCATTTAACATTGAACTATAAACTTCTTCAGTAACAAATTTATCGTTTATTTGATATGTTATTTCTTCACCATTAACAATTTCTTTGAATTTTATTTTGTCGAATGCCATAATACTGTACCATTTATCCTTTCTAGTTATTACCTTATTTAAACTCAAAATCATAAAAACAATCCACACCATTTTCATTGCATACGCAAATCATCTGTGATGGATTGCCAAATATCCTTTTTTGAATACAATAATCATCGACTCCCATTAAAGTTCCTGCCATAATCAATTTGATTCCTTGAATATTATTGGTGCTATTATGATGTAAGTGACCAGTACAAATTGCATAGGGTTTTTCATCAAGCATCATTGTAATATTTCCTATCATTGTTTTACTAAAATCATAGTCCCCATGTGCGTTAAGGTAATTTTTACCTCTAATATTTACAAGAGACATTGTATTATCAATTGTATTATCTAGTACCACAATATTTCTTTTGGTTTGCAGTCTTGCTTTAATGTACCAAGGAATTAGATCATCAAGGCGTTCTCCTTTAAGGCTATCGTCCTTAGTATTTAAACGAGAGTGGTTTCCTGCTACAACATTAAAATAGACATTATTAAAAACACCACTCAATTCATTAAGAAACCAAGCAATTACTTCAGATACTCCCATAATTTGCTCAATTACATTTTCTTTATTTGCTATTTGTACTTGAGGATGAATCGATCCAGAAATTAAATCTCCGTTTGCAGAAACATAGCAGTTTTCAGATTTATGTAGTTTTTGTACAGATAAAATTTTATCAAGATATGTTTTTAATCTTTCTATTAGTATATCTGAATTATATTTATTCCAATGATTATCAATATTAATTCCATAGTGAATATCACATAGAGAAACCATAAGATCATTATCAGAAGTAACAATTTCATTATTCTTATATTGTAATGGAGTTTTAGTTTTCTTAATTGTTCTTTCTACAATATCAAATAATTCATCTTTCCTAGCATCATTACGAATTTCTTTTGTATAGGCAGTACGTTGGTCAAAGAATTTAATTTTCTCTTTCTCAAATTCTACTCTTTTTAACTCATACTCCTTCAGAATCTTATCACCAGAAACAAATTCCTTTTGAGCATCAGATTTTCCTTCTGCATAAGCACGATACCACTTGCGATAGGAACTTTCCCCTTGTGTCTTGCCTGATTCTTTATTAATCAAATCAGCAATTTCTTGAGATTTAAGATTATATAAGTCTTTATTAGAGAATAATCTTATTTTATATTCATGAATAGATTCATTTTCATGTTTTATGTATTTCAATATTTATTAATACCACCTATTGTAATTTATTTTTATGATTTATCACAAACCAAACATAAAAAAATTAATTAAAAGAATATATCCAGAATTTCGACGCGATAGCTAGAAATTATGCAAGCGTAAGGCGACAAAGCCTTACAAGACTCTTGTTCCCGTTTCGTTCCTTGACATGTCACAAGATAAGTAATTTGACATTTGTACTTGCAGTAAGCATCATTTCAGCAATTTTGGCTTAGACCAAAATTACTTCATGAATATGATTTTGAATTACAAAAAGTTGTATGTAAAATTTCACATACAACCACATACAACCTGTTAAATCCTTATAATTAAACACTTTAATCATAAGGTAGTAGGTTGCATGTGAAATTTATATACATATTATAATTATATCATTTTGCAATCATATTTATTATTTTATAATTTTAATTTCTA
>Ga0209728_1001731_pt1 | contig 12496 bp, 22 predicted proteins | sample RifGroD1_FD_183997 | JGI IMG/M metagenome (GOLD analysis project Ga0209728, IMG submission 183997) | Groundwater microbial communities from Rifle, Colorado, USA - Groundwater D1 (SPAdes) (version 2) | ecosystem: Environmental > Aquatic > Deep subsurface > Groundwater | place: Rifle, Colorado... | reverse complement strand
AATATATGACACCAAAACAATTAATTGTTTACATTAATAAAGTAATAAAAAATATATTAGTATTAAATAATTCTATAGAAGATTTAAAAAATCATTCATATCATACTGTTATAGATTCAACACTTATAGAATCTTATCTTGGTAAAAAGAAAAGTATGCGTGGAAGTGTTACAATACCATTATATAAAATATATAGTGAAATATTAAACTTAAAAGATGAAGTAAATAAATATGATTAATATGTTAAATGATTTACAAATAAAACATATAGATATAGGAAATGGTGATGAAGCTGTATTTAATACAGTTAGAATAATGTCAGAAGTAATAAATGAATCATCAGCTAACTATAAAGTTCGTAAATTTGCAGAGTCTATTCTTGAAGATAAATATACAGGAACATTTAATGAAAGTAATATAGTTAATATTATCTATAATTATTTACTTAAAAATACCAAATACCTATATGATATTAATGGTGTTGAATTAATAAAATCACCACTTCTTATTATTGATGAAATAGAAGCAGGACATACACCTTTATTGGATTGTGATGATTATACAGTATTTTCTTTATCACTTCTTAAATCAATAGGATTTAATGTAGCTATTCGCATTATAGCAACAAATGGAACAAAAGAGTATGACCATGTTTATGGGTTAGTGAAAATAAAAGGTGAATGGTTACCAATTGATTGCACATTACAAAAAGGTATTGGAATTGAATATCAATCGCCAAAACGAATAGCAGATTATGAAGTTCTTATACTAAATAGTAATAAGTTATTTAAAGGTTTAAGTGAATTAATAACATATAATGAAAATCTAATACCAGAAAAAACATATACGTTTAAAACAATATATAAGGGTACATTTGAACCTTCAGAATCAAGTATAAATTTACAAGATTTAGCAATTTACATAGGTGGATCAAATGTTAGGTCAATTACTATAGCTAATAGAGCTTGGTTTTCAAGTGATTGGTATTTTTATATAACACCTAAACAATCAAAACCAGCTTCATTTTTTGTTAGTAGATTAATAGAAGGTTTAGCTAACCAAAATTATAAATTTGATAGCAATGTTATTATTGATGGAGAAAAACAAATACCACCTACAGTAATTGCTAAAGCAGTGTCATCTGTTACTAAAACTATACTTGAGCCTATTGCATTATCAGTAAGTAAACCATTATATCCTTTAGCAATTATTGCAGGAAGTATTGCAGCAATATATGTATTTATGAATATAAGAGCATTTAGTTTACCGTCATCAAAATAAGAAACAATAAATAATATGATAAACGAATCAATGTTTGATAAATTAGAAGCTGAAATACAAGGAAGAATAGGTATTTTTCTTGGATATAAAAGTAAAATACTAAAACTTAATAGTTCATCTTTACTTGATGTTAAAGAAAAAACACCATATTTAATGCAAAGACAAATAGAACTTGAAAATAGACTTACAATAACAAAAACGGAAGTAGATAAAGTAAAAATCACAGGAAGTTACATAGAACAAGCATCAGCATATACTAAATTTATAACATTACTTAAAGATATAAATAACCATGTAGATGAAATTAATACATTATTAACAAAATCAAACATGGCAGAAGAAATTACACCAAACAGTTCATTTATAGGCACTAAAGATTGGTTAATAGTAGCATTAATAGGATTAGTAATATTTTTATTTATTTTTAAATAATATGAAAAACTATATAGTTATAATAGTATTTAAACAAGGAACATATGAATTTGAAATTAGTGCTACTACTAAATCTCAAGCATTAAATAAAGCTATTACTATATTAGCTAATCATCTTAAAATAACTAAAGCTGAGATTAAAAAATATACAAAACATAAGTTTAATAAATCTATTAAAAGAGTTGTAGATTTTTGAATAATATGAAAAAACGTTATCGTGGTGAATTTAATTGGCATGGTGAAATACATATACTTTACACTTATGCAACATCACATGACCAAGCAAGAAGATTTTTACTTACACAGTTATCAAAAAAATTAAAAAAAACTTATGGACATTTGTCATCATATTATGGAGATAGTGAAAAAGGTAATGTTTATATAACTTTAGATATTATTAAAAAAAATGCATATAGCACTATAAAATCATTACCATCATTACAAAATATAAAGCAAGAATTATCACATCTTAAAACTAAAGGATATGATAAAGAACAACTTAAATTTTATCTTAAAAAAGTGTATAAATTAGCAGAACCAACAGCAAAAAAACTTATTGAAAAAATAGTATTACATACAAATCCAGTAAAATGGTTTGTAGGTATAACAAAAGATACAATAAAAGCTGAAATATTTTTTGATAAAGAAAATATAAATAAAACTAAGTATAGTAAAGTATTTAGTCATATATTTGGTAGTTTCCCAACAAAAGAAAAAGCCCAAACATTTGCAGATTTAATAATATAATAATATGACAAAAAAACCTACATATTATACAGTTATATATTTTAATAAAAATAATGACCCAATAGGTTTAACATATACAAATGATAAGTTAAATTTTATTAAACATACACGAATACCTCCTAAACAATTAGATTTTATACCAATTTATAGAAGTGAAAAAGTAAATAAAAAACATAAAAAAACTGGTGGACTGTAAATGGCAAAACTTAATATTAAAAAACAAATTGAAAAACTGATGGATGGTGCTGAAGAAATTTATGATGAAATACTTGCAATAGAAGCAAAAAAAGGTAAAAAATCAAATTTTCCAGATGACTTATTTAGACATGACTTCAATGGTAGTAAAGCAAGTATTCATGGTCTTAAAGATGGTAGTTTATTAATAAAATCTAAAACAGGTAAAAAGTTATGGAAAAATTTTAATGGATATAAAAAAGGAGTAGATTATTAATATATGATAGAAACATTTTTACCTGAAAAATTAAGATTAATATTAGCAGAAATAAGAACATTTTTTGATAAGATGGGTCTTAAATTTTATAAAATTGAACAAGAAAATATTGGAGAACAATCATACTTAAGAATAACTGTTAGTTTAAAAATATCATAAGTATTAAAAAATATAGGACTTACAAAAGCCATATTATATGTCAAAGTTAATGACATGTAGTATGGCTTTTTTTTGGCATTTAGCCAATAAATTAATCTAAGAAAGGAGGCAATATTTATGGCAAGAGAACCATTTCTTATTAATCCCATGGAACTTGACCCGTATTCAGGTAAATTTGAAAGCTCACCTATGAGTTATGAATATGGCGATATAGGAGGTAGAATGAAGAAACGAAAGAAAAGTAAGAAAAGTAAGAAAATATATATAGGAAAAAAACGTAGACAAATGTCTATGCATAGACTTTTACTTAAACAAGACCGTTTACGTAAATTTGTAGCTAAACCAGTAAGAAAGAAAAAACTTAGTAAAGCAAAAAAAGCTACACTAAGAAGTAAAGCAAAACGCTCTATTAGAGAAGGTTCAAAACATCACATTCTTGCATTACAGCGTAGAGGACATCTTTTTACATCACCACGGGCAAGACTTGTGAGAAAAGGTTTAAGACTTAATCCTTTTAGTGAAAGTCTTATGTTAGTAGGTTCTAATCCAAAACGAAGGAAAGGAGGTAAAAGTATGGCAAGAAGAATGAAGCGTAATCCATTAGCACTTGTGAAACAAGTTACTGATATGGCACAGCCAATAGGAGTAGGTATTTTGGCAATGTCATTACCAGAAAGAATAGCAAATTTTGTAGATGGAACTCCAGGTAGTTACATGAATCTTGGTGCAAAGCTTGGAGTTGTTATTGGTGGTAATTTTGCAGTTAAAGCGTTTGCAGGTTCAAGAAACGCTGAAGTTTGGTTGATGTTTGGTCTTGCTAAAATAGCAAAGGAGCTGGTTGACAGATATGTATTTAATCCATTGATGTCAATGGTAGCACCGACAGCACCATTAATATCAGGAACAGCTGGAATATCAGCACCAATATTTCCAAATAGTAGAGCGCTTTCAGGTTCTATAGAAGCACCTGTAAGACCTTTGAGAAATTTTAAAGGTAATCTTTATAACATTAATGTTTAATTTGAAAGGAGGTATCAAATATGTTTGACCCATTAAGGACTCAGAGTTTGTTTAAGACATCCGATTCATCCAGACCAATTTATTTTTGGCAGCCAACTTATGATAGAGCTAATTATGCTGCAGCAGGAGCATCTTCTGTATCTTTATTTACTGTTCCAAAAGGACAGACAGCAACACTTATTAGAAATGGTGCTGCAGGTTCAATAACAAAGACAGCAAGAGATACAAATATGGAAAATGCTGGAGTTATTCCTTCTAAGCAAATACATATTTATGGTATTAGTCTTGGTTATATTCACCTTACAGAAGGTGCAGTAACGAATGCTGCAGACAGAGATAAGCTTAGAGGTTCAGGAGTATTCACACTTAAGACTGTATCTGATAGGATAATTCTTCAGTTGCCTTTGATTTATCTTCCTGAAGTTAATCCTATCACTGCTGCAAGTAACCCAACATCTGGAACAGCTACTATCATAGCACAGTCAGGTGGTGGAGGTTTTGGTGTTCCTATGTATAATCTTACAGAAACACCAGCAGTAATTGAAGCTAATCAGAATTTCTCAGTAACAATTGAATTTGATGGTTCTCCAACACTAACAAATGCTATAGATATTTGTGTAGCACTACAGGGTGTTGAAGTAAGACCTTCTTAATCATTTAGCTAATACTTGCCAGTTTACTGGTTCTGGATAAAAACCAGTAATATAAAATTTATATAGAGGTGATTATGACAAATAAACAGTTTAGTAAATTAAATTATTTAGTTCTAAAAATACTTGATGATATTGAAAAAATAAGAAAATTAAAAATATCTAGTGATACTTATAATGAATTAAGTAAATTAGATAAAAATTTAGTTTCAATATATGTTAAGGAAGAAAAAAATATTGGAGATAAGTAAATATGTGGAAAGACTATTTTGTATATACTTTTTATAAAAAAATAGATGATAATGGTGAACCAGATGTAACAAAGTTTACTAAAAACATAGTATCAATAAGAATATTGGAAGATTTTGAATTATGTTATATTTCTCATGTAAATGCTGATAATGGAAATAATAAGTTATTAATATCTATAGAAAATTATTCTTCAGGAGCTCATTATATTTCACCTACATATGTAGCATTACCATGTATATCAGGAAATATTACTATAGGTGCATTTTCTACACAATTTAGACCTTATTATTTACCAAAGCCTATTTTTATTAAAAAAGGAAGCACAATAGCATTAGAAATAGCTGATACATCAAATGCAGATAATTATTTAAGAATGGGTTTTCATGGTAGTCATTTTATAAAAGGTGATAAACCTTATGATGATTTAAATGAAGGGGAGTTTGAAATCCATGGATTTTCTGAAGGAGCTATTACAATAACTTCAGGTGATGCTACTGTTACATCAATTGAATTTGATGATGAATCAGATTTTTTAATAAAACAATTAGTATGTCATAGCACAGGAACATTTATAGTGAATATTTCAGATGAATATGGTAATAATTGGTTTAATAGACCAATTCATTCTGGTAATGTATTTGGAGATGGTGCATATCCAAATAATTTAGTTTCTCCAAAATTTATAAAAAGAAATACAAAACTATCTATTAGTTTACAAATTATAAGTGGAGGTAATGTAAACATAGGACTAATAGGAAACCGTATTAATTGAGGTGAATAATGTATAAAGAATTTTTTACCTATAATTTATCAAAAACATTAACTGGAGCAAGTTATACACAATTTTTATTCACTGATACTGAGTTAAAAATAGCTACTGATTATGATTTTGAAATTAATAAAATATCTTATGTAGCTACCAGCTCAAGTATAAATGTTATAATGGCTAATAGAGGTATTGCTGATAATATGGTAACACTTAATCCTATGGGATTAAATATAACATCTATTGCAGGTTATATAAGTAGGGGTGTTAAATCTTATATATTATCAAAACCTTATTTAATTAAAAAAGGCAGTAAAATTGCATTTGAATTTCAAAATTATTCTTTATTGTCAAATACTGTGAGATTATCTTTTCATGGAACAAAAATAATAAATAATAAAGATTCAGAATTATTATCAATATTATCTAAAGAAAAAGAAATTGGAATTTATTCAAATTCTAAAACTGTTTCAGCATCATCAAAAAATACACTAATTATTCAAACAGATAATGATAGTTATTTTTCATTAAAACAAATGAATGGTTATTCATTAGGAGCATGTTTAATTAATTTTACAAGCTCAGGTATACAAAAAGATTGGATGAATGAACCAACTCATGTAAGCAATATATTAGGAACAGGTTCATTTTCAAATAATATAGTAGGTGAAAAAATATTAGCTCCTAATACTGTTATATCTGTATCATTAGAAGATTTATCAGCATCAAGTAATACTGTATATATTTCATTAATAGGAGAAAAGTTATATGTATAAAGAGTATTTTGCTTATGGCATAAATGGAACTATACCTTCTGGAAGTACTTACACTTCTATAGTAACAAGACTTGATGATGATGCTGATTTTGAATTATATGCAATAACATATTATCGTGTTACGGCTATAATAAATACAAAAATATATGATAGTTATAAGTCTAAATATATAACAGGTTCAAACCCAATACTATTAGATAGTATGGCTGGGGAAGATTTTTATAATGTTGGTAATTTTAATAACACATTTATTCCATATATATTACCAATTACATACACATTTAAAAAAGCTTCAAATTTAATATTTGAATTTTCACAAACGACAGGGTCAAGTGTTGCTATTAATATGGTATTACATGGAGCAAAAATAAGAGAAGGTATAGCTCCATGGTTAATAAAACAATATAATTATGAAGTATCAAGTATTTATACTTTAAATAGAGGGTGGGTAGCTACTTCAGGAACTTATTCAGATGCTATAACTATTGATGATAGTTCTGATTTTTTAGTAACACAAATTATTTGTGATGAATATCAATTAGCATCAACTATAAGCATTGAAGAATCATGGAGCAGTAAAAAATGGAATAACTCAACACCAAGAACAAAATTAATGGGTGGTATTGGTATGTTTAATAACAAGCTTCCAGTTAATAGATTTATTCCAAAAAGTGGGACAGTAGTGGTGTCTTTTACAAATTCTACACAATATACAAGTTTTGCATTAGGTGGTATAAAACTATTTGAATGAGGAGTTAAATATGTTAAAAAATAATGTAAATAATAATTATTTAGATAATAATATTCCATTACTATCTAAAACATTAATTACATCTCAATATACACTTGGAGCAACTTCACAAAGACTTGTAAGACCTTCATATAAAAAGCAATATATTATCACTAATATGAGTAGAATTGAAAATATAACAAGAAGAGTAGGTTTAGCAACATTAACTACTTCAGCTTCTACTGTGTTTCCAACTGCATCTACACAAGTAACTCCTTCATCTGCTGCAGGTGGTGGGGCTAATATTAATGTTATGAGTTTTAATCAAGCTCATATTTATTTTGCTGTTTCAGCAGTAACAGGAACTTGGGATATTTATGCAGGTTCTCAAGGTAACACAAGTTATGTAGTTAATTCTAAAAAAATAGTTACAGGTATTGCATTAACTGGTTCTTATTACGCTTTTTTAGATAAAGAATCATTAGCTAATAATTTAAGTTTTTATATTGAAGAAATTTCAGCAGGTTCAATAACAATAGATTTTGAAATAGTATTAAAAGGTGGTTATGGAGTATCATCAGGTTATACAACAAATAATACAGATAATATAGCTTATTTAGGGTTATCAAGTGATGTTACAATTTCTTCAGGGCATCCTATATTAGCAGGTGAAGCTTTACATTTTTCATTACAAGATGATGCTGAATTATGGGGAATAGGCAATGGAACAAATATTAATTCAGGAACACTTGAAGGTGTTTTTGTAAAAGTAACTACATTATAAATTGAGGTAATTATGAGTGTTATTACATTATTAAGTGCTGTATCTGCAACAGGAGCGGGAAATTCTTTTGGTGTATTTGAAACTGATAAATTTACAGTGAGTTCTAATTTTACAGTTGCTGGTGGTTCTATAACAGCTTTAACTACAGATTTAGAAGGTTCATTAGATAATAGTGATTGGTTTACTTTAGGTTCTTATGCTTTTGTTGCAGCAGATTTAACAAATCAAGAAGCAATGTTTCATGTAATAAATAAATTTGTAAATTATATTAGATGTAATATTATAACATTAACAAAAACAGGAACACCTTCAATAAATGTGTATTGTAATTATATTGGAAATAAGAATATGTTTAATTATATTGATTTTAGTTAATATGAAATATGTCAACAAGAATAATAGATGGAAATTTACAAGAAAGTTTATACAATGAAATAGCTAAAGAGAAAATAGGTGGTAAACGAGTATTAAGATTATTTGGAAGAAATACAGATGTAGATAATGTTAGAGAAACTGTATGGTCAGTTGGTGGTGAATATGTTTTTCCATCATCTGCTATACAAATGGTAATTGTATCAACATCAGCAAGTGATACAAGTGGTGGTGTAGGTGCCAACACAGTAGAATTACATTATCTTGACAATAACTATGAAGAACGTGATGAATATATAACACTAAATGGTTTAACTCCTGTTAATACTGTAGCTACTAATATTTTAAGAGTTTATAAATTACATGTTTTAACAGTTGGTTCTAATGGAGTTGCTGTAGGTAATATTGCATTAAAGAATTTAGCTGGAACAGTTACTTATGCTCAAATACCAGCCACATTTAATATTAGTTTTGATTGTATATTTACAGTTCCGTTAGGGTATACTTATTATGTAACAAGTTGGAAAATTAGTTGTGGTAATTCAAATGGTAATCGTTATGGTGAATTTTATTTACGAGCAACATGCCATGATGATGAAGGAACTGTAGAATATAATTCAGGAGTGTTTCATGTTTGGGATACTATAGGTGTTCAGGATGGAGCTTTTAAAACTGTTTATAATTTACCATTAAGATTTGTAGAAAAAACAGATATAATAGTTGATGTAGTATCTGATTCAGGAACAGCTAATGCTATTTGTTTATCAACAATTGGTGGTTATTTAGAAAAGAATTAAATATAATGAACTATAAATATTTTTCAATAGATGAATTTAAATGCTTATGTTGTAATGTTAATAAGTTTAATACTAATAACATTACAATTCTTGATAATATAAGAGACTTGTATGAAAAACCATTATTTGTAGCATCAGGGTATAGATGTGAAAAACATAATAAAGAAGTTGGTGGTGTAATTGACTCTGAGCATGTAATAGGTGAAGGTGTAGATTTTGGTATAATACATAGTAGTGATAGATATAAATTATTATTTATAGCAATTAATATAGGAATAAAAAGAATAGGTATTGCAAAAACATTTATTCATTTAGGATTTTCAGCAAAAGCATTACAAGAAGTTTTATGGCTATATTAAGTATTTATAGGAGGTATCGTATGCCAAGTGAATCATCAAGCACAGTAACAATTCTAAAAGAACACATAACAGAAACCATTATTAATCCAAGTAATAATGAACATAATTTTATATCACAACCTATACAACCAAAAATTAATGAATATACACCTGTAAATATTATTACAAATAATGAAACAGTTAATGAGGAAAGTGACATGTCAAAAATTACTGAAGAAGTTATTAATAAAATAATAAATAAAGTAACAGAGAAAATAAATGATAGTTTTATTTTTATGTTAGATAGTTTAAAAATTGATATTGAATCTTTAAATAATAATATTAAATCATTGCAAATTGATGCATCACATCAAATTAAACATAATATAGAAGTAAATGAGAGATTAATGCAATTAGAACATAAAATAGAGAGTAAATTGGAAAACATAACTAAAATTGATATTGATAGTTGTGTATTAAATAAAATTAAACAATTATTAATAAATTTTATTAACAAAAAATGACTACAAAAATAATAGGTTTTCAAGCTACTAAAGGCAGTATACAATCTAAAAAATTGAGAACAGCTACTTTTTTAGATACAAAAACTATAAATATTGCATCATTAAATGCTAATACTTTATGGGAAAGTGTTTGGAAACAAATACCTGACAGATTGCAAAATAGTATAGGTATTTTTGTATATAAAATAGGAGTAAAAAGTGAAGGTGAACAACTTCATATATTAGAAAGTGATGATGGTATTAATACACTTAATGTAGCATCATCAATTTATGACAATAAAAAACCAGCTATAGATAATAAAGCAAGAAATAGATTAATAATTCAAGCAAGACCAAAGACAGATTATATTAAAGTAATTTATCAAAATGGAAATATTGCACAAACAAATATTAAAATATTAATTAATATTTATAGGATGGGTTCATAATGGCAGAAACAACAATAATAGGTGGAGAAGGCGGAGAAGGAGATTTTCCAAGTGTATCAGTGGATAATCAAATAGTTTTATTTGATGGAACTACTGGACAAGTTATTAAAGCTGCAACCACTACAGGCATATTAAAAGCATCAACTGGTGTCATTGCTCAAGCTGTAGATGAAACTGATTATTTAGCGCCTACAACAGTAAAACGATACACAATGTTATTTACATAATAATTATATGATAAGTAAATACTTTACAGGATTATTAAAAGCAGTTAATGGTATATTAGAACTTGCTATAGCAGGCACAGATTACCTTACACCAACAGGTAATGGTAGTGGATTAACAGGTATTTCAGATGCTACCATTAACACATCTGATATAACAACTAATGATGTTTCCATAACTAAACATGGTTTTGCACCAAAAGCGCCTAATGATACTACTAAGTTTTTAAGGGGAGATGCGACTTGGGTTGCTCCAACAAGTGCAGCTTTTGGAACGAGCGTCGCAAAAAGTGTAGATACTATTTATACAGCAGCAACAGATGGGTTTGTAACATCGAGATATACTAATGCAACTGGTGCGGCGGGAGGAGTATATGGTTATACTGATGCTGAAACAGACCCAGCAACTATTCTAGTTCAGAGTATAACTAATTCAGGAGGTGTTAGTGAGTATGGTAGTATATGCATGCCAGTTAAAAGTGGTAATAAGTGGAAAGTAGTTAAAAATGGCACTGTAACAGCTGTAGAAATATACTGGCATCCTTTAGGATAAATTATAAATATATAATTAAAGGAGATAAATATGGCATGGTCAGAAATTAGATTAGCAGATAGTCAATATGTAAGTAATAGTGCTAGTGTTATAGTTACTAATGCAGTATCTATTAAAACACAAGTAAAAACTATTACTTTATTTAATAATAATACAACTACAGAAACAGTTAAAATTTATCGTGTTCCTGATAGTGCTGGTTCAGTAGGAACAGCAGGTGTATCTAATCAAATTTATCAACTTGATGTTACTACAAAACAAACAGTGTTAATAGAAATACTTGGCTTAGGTTGGATTTTATCAGATACAAATGACACTATACAAATGGAAACAACTACAGCATCAAAAGTTGTTGTTTGTGTAGATGGTGCAACCCAGTAAATATAAATGGGATGGGATTGATTCCCCAAATAACATGTAAGTTAATCTTCTTATATGTTTATCCTCCTCAATACCCATCCCATTAAAATATATGTTATTACCAAGTAAATATATTGAACGAATAACTGATATTGATGTTTCACCTATATTATATAAATTAACTAATGAAGGTAACGTTTTAATAAGCAAATTAAAACAATATAGAGTTAATTATAGTATACCTTTTTCAGGTGAATATATAGTAGATGGTAAAATATTTTTTAACAATCCTTATTCTATAGATTTATACGAAAATATACATAATGATTATTATTTAGTAAGACACAGATTAGAAATTATTACTGAAGGAAAATTAGGTGTTATAATATGGACAATGTCAGATAATGAAGTGTCAAACAAAGACTTAGAGATACACGAAGATATATTAAATAGTTTTGTTAAAGTTGGTGATGATAAAGAGAAAAATCAAAGATGGCAAGCATTAAGAGAAAACAAAAATGCGATAATATTTTATGGATTAGATTTTACACTTTTTAGAAAATTATATTGGGAAATAGGTATTCAAAGTAATGACCTGGAGATTGTAGATTTTGCAATAGACCTGTATAAACATGATTGGAGTGTGTTTAAAGGTAGATATGATATACCAAATGTAGCTGGATTAGAATTTTGGCAAACACCTACATTTTTAACTTTTGTTATAGCTGTTGCAGCTATATTTACTGCAGGATATTTATACACAACATATTTTGGAACAACAGTTGGTGTTGCAGGAGCTACTACAGAATCAGTTGCTTATGAAGTTTCTTTAATGCAAGCGGGTTGGACTGC
>Ga0209728_1001730_pt1 | contig 12499 bp, 27 predicted proteins | sample RifGroD1_FD_183997 | JGI IMG/M metagenome (GOLD analysis project Ga0209728, IMG submission 183997) | Groundwater microbial communities from Rifle, Colorado, USA - Groundwater D1 (SPAdes) (version 2) | ecosystem: Environmental > Aquatic > Deep subsurface > Groundwater | place: Rifle, Colorado... | reverse complement strand
TTTAAAATAACTTCCATTACACATTAAACAACGATAGATTTCTAACTTTTCATCTTCTATTGTTTTTCTTTTAAAGAAATTAAACATTATGTATTCCTCCTTTCATGATGGATTAAAAGCGACATTTCCTTGGGTTATATAAACATAAAATTTCCTTCTTTATGACAGACAATACCATCATCTAACATTTTCATCCACTCTTCTTTAGAAGCAGTATAACTTGCAAAAGTAGTTGCATTTTCTTCACACCATCCACATAATTCTTCTAAGGTTTTAAATACTGGTGATTTAGGACTTCCTTCTGTAGTAGTCTCCCATAGTTGATATCCTTCGCCTTTTGGAACTTCCTTGTGCCACTTGGCTTTATTTATGGGATTGTGCCAAAAACAGTAATCGGCATCTTCTGAGCACTCTCCTGCGTTGGATTCACATTTATCACAAATCTCTCCACAATTAGTATAAGAATATAAAAATTTATACTTTTCTCCAAATAAAGATTGAAATGTTTTTATGTCTGGACAATAACCATCCCATCCACAACCGATAGGCCAATTGAAATCTAATGGTACTCTCTTTAATTCTCTTCCCATTTTAATCATTCCTTTCAAATTTAAATGTAACATGAAAATATAATTTCGAGGGATAAAATGACGGTCAAGACTATTTTATCCCTACATTTCATTTTCTAAAATGTCCCATCCATCATTTGTTCAAAGTAACTGCTACCCTCTTCTATCCCTTCTAGTTTTGCAAATTCAGCTTGAATTCTATTCAAATTACCTATTATATTAGAAAAAGAATTTGCAGTAACTATAGACTCACGTTGAAAATTAGACATAAGATCATTTGCTTGTTTTAATAATACCTCTTTTTTCTGTTGTGCTCTTGCAATCTGTCTATCATTCAACATTTTGATAATGTCTTTTGACTCTTTATTGATTTCCATATGTATCACTCCTCTAATTTACTTTCTATACTAATTATATAACCTACTGCGTTTTATTGCAATAGGTTAGCAAAAATTATTTTTATATTATGTATTACAAATTAACCAATCTACTCTGACTTAAATCATATATCTCTTTATCCAATTCAAACCCTATGTATTGTCTTCCACAGCCCTTAGAAGCTATCTCTGTTGACCTTGCACCAGCAAATGGATCTAATATTACTTCGCCTTCAACAGTAGACTTCTTAATCAAGAACTGTAATAAATCTATAGGTTTTTGATGGCTATGTATTTGTTCTTTGCCTGATACTCTATTGTAATTCAATATGTCAGTATGCCTTTTTCTGCCATCAATTTCATTTAATTCTTTTCTACCCTTTTGTCCAAATAGAATTACTTCATATTGTCCGGCATATGCACCAGTTAAATCTCCCATAGACCAATTATTTTTAACCCATATTAAAGCATTTTTTACATTGTAATATTTACGCAATAATTCTAGATGTTCAGGAACTTTATCCCATCTAGTGAACCAATAAATATGTGCATTGTCTTTTAAGACTTTAAATGATAAATCAATTATATTCTCTAAAAAATTATTATTATCTTTATCATTCAGAATTCCTTTTTGTGTATTTAATATGTTTTTCTTTCTGTGATTTGTACTAAAATTTATTCCATACGGTGGATCAGTTAGAAGACAATCTACAACAATTCCTTCTTGATACATTTGTTTTAATCCCTTGATACAATCCATATTATAAGTTTGATTTAATTGTAGACTCTCTCTCTCTCTCTCTGTGGCAAAATTATTACTTTTTCTTCCATATTATTATCATTCTCCTCTTATTCTATTTATATTATTTGCTCATTTTTAAGTTATCTGGATTAACCACTTCAACCTGTCCTGTTTCAATTATTTCTACAACTGCCTGTGGATCATATCCACTTTCTAGATTACCAACTTGAAAAAATCCATAAACAATAACATTTCCATAGATTTTGTGAACTGCTTTGCGTGGAAATTTATATTTTTCCATATCATTATCCATCAAAAATTCACCTCCTTTCTAATAATCACCAAATCTGTAACCCTTGCTACATAAGGCTTTCAGGGTTCGGTACTTCCTTGGAACTCTGGATTTGATCGTATTTATGTAATATATTATTTAACTAACCTCAGTTATTATTTCTTGAACATTATAATTTGTAATTATCACATGGTTGTTCTCTTTGTCACTTTTCGCATTACATTTATAATTCTTTCCATATGTAACTTGAACAAAATCTCCAAAGGTGTCTAATATATATTGGTTTTCTTTAACCACAAGCATTGTTTTACACTTGCATTCTCGCATAAATTCACATATGTATTTATAAATATTTTCAAACTTCTGTGAAGATGTATATAAGGTATCACAATCTAAATATGGAGGGTCAAAGAATATGAATGCTTCTGAGTTATTTTTATATTTATCTATAATTTCTTTATAGTCTTTATTATGTATCTCAGTTCTTTTTAGTATCGGGACAAATTCATCTGACAACTTCTTGAAATTGTCATTAATGTAATAGCCATACCCCACATTGAATTCACCTTTAGAATTAACTCTCCAAGTACCACTAAATGCAGTTTTATTAAGATAATAGAATATGGACGCTTGCTCAATTTTGTTCTTATATTGTTTTGTATTTAAGATTTTGATTACATCTCTATAATCTTCTAATGTATTTTTATATAATTGTAATTCATCCTTTAACTCTGGATAATTATCTCTTAACACTTCATAAAAATTTATTAGATGCTCATTAACGTCATTGATGACTGCTTTTTTAGGTTGTAATTTCCAAAATACTGCTCCTCCACCCATAAACGGTTCAATGTAAACCTTATGTTTTGGAATGTATTGCTCAAAATATTTAATCTCTCTACGTTTTCCACCAATCCACTTAATAGGACTATTCAATAAATCCAACTCCTTTATATTATTTATTTATACATACCATAAAATTTGTCGTTTATCGTACTGAAATTATTTGCTACATGTAGTCTAAAAACGATTTATATTTCCACCATATTTTTACACCAAACATAGGAAATAGAATTATATAAACTGCATCATTTTTAGTATCAACGAATACTCCAATCCATAGATCATACCATCTAAAGAATGGTTTAATTTTCAATTTCCTACCCTCTATATGTTGCAAATAAACACTATAAAACATTTCAGGAAGAAATTGTTGTTTATAGTCACAATGTTTACAATACAAATGTAATATATTATTTTTATCAATATATTCTAAATCTAAATTACCACACCCATAACCACATGTAATTGGATGCACTGGAGCTTTATTTTGCCAATATTCAAATGCTTTCTTATACTTTCTTTTCCAAAACATTATTTATCTCTCCATTCATTTAATTATTTTTAACTAACACTAAACTCATAATCATCAGTCTTTAACCCATCAATATCCTTACCCATTACCGCATCAAATGGAACATCATATGTCTTAATCAAATGTGTTTTTATTTCTCCAATATTATCAAAACTCTTAACCTCTACAACTTGATCTTCATGCCAGTCTCTACACTCCTTAACAGTCAAAGTAAGACCACTTAATTTAATCCCAAGCACACTAATAATATCTTTTACAACTTCATCTGTTGACCATTTTCTTAAAACAATATCAAAAGTTTTATCCTTTAATAATTGTTGAATATGATAATCATCAAGTAATTTAATACAATCCAATGCTACCTCAAACAAACCACAATCTACTAAAGCAATAATTAATTTTTCATGGTAGTAATCTCCTTCCTTGAAATATTTAATCAATTTATTATCAAGTAGGTATTTAATGTTTTCTTTAACTATCGGATACATATTACTTTTCATGAATTTGTTTCTAATATCATTTCTATAATCATGAAGATTTAATACAATATCTGATAAGGAAATCTCTAAATCAATAAATACATTATTAATATACCTGAAATAATCAAACAATTTTAAATTATATTCTTCATTGGCATAAGATAAACTATCAAACATTACTGCTGAAAACTCTGGTAACAATTTATCTTTATGCATTTGATCTATAATATCATTTACATCTTTGAATTTCTTCACAACATTAAATTCAGATACCTCATAAGTCTTTCTTGAGTCATAGCTCCTTGACTTCTCATAAGATGCTAGAGGTTGAATTTTATAAATTATATAATTTTCATAATCTCTTAAATATCCTGTGAAAAATGAATCAAAAATAGAACTCAAATCAATTTTATGATTATGTAGATTACAGTAACCAGTATCTAATTGTTTAATAGTTTCAGCTTGTACAAGGAGTTTCCTCTTTTTATTTTTTGATTCCTCTGCTGTGAGTTTCTTTTTGCCTTTCTCTGGTTGAAAATGATTTTCTTGATATTTTGCTATTACTAAATAACAATATTCCTCTGATATTTTTGCATTGTTTCTTTCTAATGGTAATGAATGAAATGCCATTGTTTTATCTCTCCTCTAATTTCTTATTCTCAAATGCATACTCAATTGCTTCATCAAAACTACAACCACCGTTATAATATCTAACTTCAAAATTTAGAGTTCCATCTTCATTTTTGCTTATATTAAACAAACTATCTTCTGAATTTAACTCTTGTCTTTGTACCGCATATAAAATACCATCTTGTACAATATATCTTTCATAACTTTGGTCTAATACCATTTCTTGAAACGAATCATAATAATCATCATTAAATTCTTCAACCTGTAAAATCCTTTTACATTGATCCTCTAATGTCTCATTCTCTAATCTATAAACTTCTGTTAATGTTCCTTTATAATAAACTGTTTCACTCATAATTTTATCTCTCCTCTTTATTTTACCTTAATAAATACTTAGCATATTCTTCAACAAAACATTTAGTTACTGTACAGGGTAGTTCATATCCGTCATCATAAGATGCAAGTGCTGATCTATAAGGACATGAATCTTCACAGAATCTAATTACACTCATTTCTATGGCATGTTTAATATCAGACAACATATTTATATATCTCCTTTAAATTATCCCTCGAATCAGAACTTTGCTAGGATCATATATTAATTACTAGTAAGATATTTATTCAAAGTCAAGTCTATATTATCTTGTTTTGCTAATTCATCTGAAGGCATATCGTAAACACTAATATATCCTCTTAATCCTTCTCCTAACTCAAAGAAGAACTCTAAATATAAATTGCATCCATCTTGCAACATTGGATATTCGTCTTCTAAATCATCTACTATTCTTTCAATGTTTTCTGGATCTAATTGACCATGCCACTCCAATATATCATAAAAATTATCTAATCCTTTTAATTTTGTTAATATTCCATCATCATAAATAAAATCATTAATAATATCTTCCTTAGTTTGTTGTATGCCTTTTATTTCTGTAAGTTGTTCTTTAGTTAAAGGTATAGTCTTTTTGAATATCATAAATGCTCCATAAGACTCATGAGTTGTTTCACCGTAAACATAAATTTCTATTACTGGAATGATTTTATCCTTAATAAATTGACCATTAATACGACTATATCCCATAACTTTAGCATCATTGATTAGTTCTTGTTCTTTTTGTTTTATTCGTTGTAATTCTTTATTATAATCCATTAATTAACACTCCTTAAATTTTACTTACTCATATTATAATTAATATAATCTTCCCACAAGACCCAAATTTCTTTTGCAATATTAGTATAGTCCTGTTCTCTTGTTACGGCACATTCTCCAAAATATTCAACAAATGTATCTATAACAATATTTTCTACTTCGATAACATTGTCACATTCAAAAATTTTTAATGTAATATTTAATGCCTCTATATCATATTCATCTTCTGGAATATTTTTATTTAATAACATTAGTTCTGAATTATGTTCATAAAATATTTTAGTTATATTGTCTAGTAAATTACCTAATGTTTGTTTCATAATAATCACCTCCTTAACATAGGATAAAACATGCCTTTCGAAGTATATTACTCTTCATCTTCATTCTTACTAAAATATCCACTTGCCCAATATCTTTTATACTCTAATTCTGGAACCTCTAACTCATAGTCTTTTTCTCTTTTCCCTTTTCTCAACTTAATATTATACCCATCTACAGATCCGGTATTATAATCAATAGTAAAAGCCAATTCAAGAATATCTCTTGCTTGTTCTTCACTAAAATCATAATCATTATTAGTAACGCTTTCGCAAATATATTTAGCTTCTTTAGGATGAACAATTACATATCCCCAAACACTATCTTTAATATCCTTATATTTATTTACATGTACACAATATCGCGCATTATTTCCTACATATTTATCATGACTAGTTGATATTGCAAGAGTATCTGTATCAGGGAAATAAGTGAATAGTTTGTTAATGTTGTCTAACATTATTTATTTTTCCTCCTTAATCAAAATAGGCACTGGTGCAATATCAAAATTCCATCTAGATACCAGTAAACATTTAGAACATTTATATGTAACAAATTCCTCATCACTCACAAAACTGTCACTACTTATTAATTCATTAAAGCATAAAGGACAATAAACGAATAATGATTGATTTTTATTATTTAGTTTTCGTAAATAATGGTTTAATTCTTTTTGCTTCTGAATATTTTGTACTCCTGTGATCTTTTCGTAGAATTTCATATCCTTGTTTAGTTGCCATATTTTGTATTTGTAATATAGTTTAAACATGATTAATTCTCTCCTCTATCAACAATCCTAACCTTAATAACCCTTCCGTCTGCCCTATAGCACCCATACTTAAAAACATCTCTAACATTAACACTTTCAACCAACAAACTCCCATCTGCAATTAAAATATCTTCTATTTCATCAAAAATAACCTTTGCAGATTTACCAGAATGATTTATCAGATTATATTCCTCTCCGATTGGAATTATATTGGCACGACCATTTTCATTTCCCACATAAAAATCAGTGATATAAATGTGCCAATCATTTAATAATGCTTTGTAAATATTGTCCTTTAATTTTTTGTATATTTTCTTAACTTTCCTGTTCTTTTGTAAATCAGATCCATCATATTTATGCTTATAAATATATCTTAAAGGATATAGAATGACGTTGAATGTTTTGGCAATTACTTTGTCGATTACATTTTTGATATTTTGTTTTCTGGTGTATGCTGATATATTTTTGGTCATTGTTTTTCTCCTTTTAATTTTAATAGTCTAAATTCAAGGTTAAAATATATTCATTATCATTAAATGTAAATATTTCCATTCTATTCTTAAATTCTTCTGCTTTTACCAATGAATCAAATTGATGTGACTCCCATCCTTCATGTTTGATAAATTCCCAAACTATGTATTTATTCATTTTACAATCACCCCCTTATATATTATAAGGAATTAAATTTTAAAATATAAGTTGTGGAAGATGCAACGCACCGACACTGGACAAGGGAAATGCTCCTCGTCAAGCATTTCACACTGTCTCCGTTCCTCTTAATTCTATTGTCCTTGCAGGAGGCATCATTTCAGTAATTTTGTGCCAAAATTCCTTCATGAATAAATAATTATTTTTACAGAAAACATGGAATAAGCTCTTTAAGAAGCTTAATCCATAATATCTGTATTTTCACAATCATTATATTTATAAACAATCCAATAAACCTTTCTATAATAAGGATTAATAGTCCCATCTTCCATTTTCTTAATATTATTTGTATCAGATTTTATTATGTATGGTAATTTATTTTCATCAAAATAAGCATTAAACAAAGATATTGATTTTTGTACTCTACCTCTTTTATCTTTAAGGTCTATATTTTCAATCAAATCTTTTTGTTCTGGTTTATATAACTTCTGATTAATTATTCTATCTAGGTATTTTATCAACTCATCTGTTTTATAATCTTCTTCTAAAATCCTATACTCCTCCATCCTGAATAACTCCTTTATATAATCATAATATCCAACTCTACCAAACTCTAAGATTTTTATAATTTCTTCCTTGTCAGTATTGCATTTATAAAACATTAAATCATTAACTTTTTTAGTCCCTCTATTTTTCTCCATTACTACGGCATCATAAACCATATGACTAGTATCATATTCTCGTTGATATTCACTGATAAATTCTTGTACTGTATGTGTTTTTAAAAATTCAGCCATCTTTAATTTTTTGTTTAGCTGTGTTGTTTTACCGCCTAATGATTTATTACTTATTGTTTTTATGTATAAATCAAACGTATCATCCTCAGTTTGTATTCTTTTTCTGCCAATACATTGAACCAACACTCCTGTATCCTCTACATCACAAATTATATGTTTCAAATCTAAATCTTTAATATTTACCCCTGTATCCATGCAAGTTGTAGTTATTAGAATCTGCTCTTCAAATCTTTCCTTTATAAGCATTTCTTTTATTTTTGCCTTATTGACATATTTATAATAATCTTTATTGTTTTTACTACAATTAAATAAGCAATATTTTTTAAATTTCTTGTACAATTCATATGCTCTTCTTGCAGATTGAATAAACAACATTACTTTTTGATTTTTCTCAATTGCTTCTTCAATAAGTTCATCAAAGGTATCATCATTATAAAAGAATGTTAAGCTATTAATATGATCATATGTGATTGGTATTTCATAATCTATTGTTTCTTGGCCCTTGATATCGTTTATATATGTTTTCATATGATCGCCAGTGGCAGACATAAAAATTCTTGTTGCAAGTGATTGATTCAATATTAAATCTAAGGATATATCTGTTGTTTTTGAAAATGCGGCATCTCCCATAAAGTAATGAAATTCATCGCAAACTATGTATTGATATTCATCCAAGTCTTTAGGATTTTTCTTCAAATACATATACTCAAGTTTTTGATATGTCATTATTTGAATAGTATCCAGTTTATCATCTCTCGCAAGTTCTTCTTTAAATTGGTCTAAACAATTACTTCTATGGGTTAGCATTAATATTTTGTCTCCATTTCTTTTTGCAATTGGATGGAGTACAGTTTTAATTAGATAACTCTTGCCACCTCCTGTCCCTGATTTAATAGTTATAAGATCACCTGGAATCCATGACTCTATTTTATCAGGAGTCACCACATCTGAAACTCTTATCATATATATTATGCACTTTTCCCTTCATAGAATTGCAGTTTTAAAACGGCATATCCCTCATACTTTCTCTCATCTCTGGAATATCTAACCCATGTTGTTGTGCAGACAGTATCAATCCGGCAATTATTATTTCGGACATATCTTTAGGCATTCTTATACTTAAATTATTTATGCCATTTTCAGTCCTTAATACTTCTACATCGCATATGCAGCTCATTATCAATACTCTAGTATTTTTCTCTTTTGTAAGGAAATATGGTAAGTATGGTTTTGTAGTTACTAATTTTTTCATATATTCTCTTATCTCTGGGATATTGTAAATTTCTCTAGGGTCATCATCATAGCCACTGAAACAGATATTAAGTTTTTCATTGCTTCCTTTAAAACTCATAGTGTTTTTCATATCGTTAATTAAATCAACAACTTTAGATATATTGCATTTGACTATTTCTTTTTTACTAACATCATAAATTATATCTTTTGTTTTAGGATTTATTATTACCAGACCTTCTGTTGAATTCCACATTCAAATCAACTCCATTTGTTTAATTGCACTTCATATCTTAATTGCCTTGTTTAAAAAGTTCACATCAATATTTTATTTTACAATCATATCTCACATCACATCCTTAAAATCACATACCTCAATCATCCAATGTTCTCACATATGCTAAAGGTATAAAGTATAATTTCTTATCTTGTGTATCATTTATGCCTTTTGTTTTAAGATAATTACAAAATTTATTCTTTGCTTCATCAACATTATTTGCTCTTAATTTTACACAAGGTTGTAATGCGCTACCTTCATCACATATGGCTATATATTCATCCACGTATTTCACCTCCTTAAATCTCATCGGGGCTAACAACCACAATCTCTTTACCTTGTTTCTTGGCATAATTCACACAATTAGCAGTTCCACCCTTACTACCATTCCATACAGCAATAATCACATTTGAATTATTAACCATGTATTTGTTGCGAATTTGCATTTTAGCCGGATGATAATCTCCTACAGGTACACCTCTGAATTCATATTCTTCAATAGTATCAACAAATGTTACAATATCAGCCTGTTGTTTTTGTATTTCATAACTACTAACATCACGAGGATACCATTTACTTGCTTGGTTTTCAAAAGGTATTGCTAATTCTAATTGAATTGTGCAAGCATCATATTCTCGTGCTTCTTGTTTTAATTCTTCACAAATAGAGAATGTAACTTGATCAATTCCAAGTGCGCCTCCGCAAATGAATTTAAAATCTCTTTCATTTTGATTATCAATTGTGTCATTAATTACATCAACTATTTTGTTTCTTAATACTCCTCTAAGTTTTTGATGAGCAATTGAATCATAATTGTATTTACCTGGGAGTTTGTCTGGCCTGTGACCTGTAAAACATATTGTAATCATGTATATATCTCCTTTTACTTCCTCTTCAATTTCCTAGCTCTATCCATTGAATTCCATCTTTTCTTTTTTGAATTTGGTTTGCTATATCTTTCTTTAATTTTATCATAATGTTTTTTGAACTCAGGATCTTTACATTCTTCTTTGATAATTGTATCAGTGTCAACTTCTACAAACGGCATAATTTCACCTCCTCTCAATCATATAATCCTTTGACATATTCTTTTATCTGCAATCCAGTAAATCCTAGTTTATAAAGCCTATCCAACATTAATTCAGCATCATGCATATTAAATATTGTAGCATCTTCATGAAATGGTGTTAAAGAGGGCATACCATTATCATAATCTCCTTCATAGAAGAAGTTGATAAAATTGTATATCACATATTGTTTAGACATTGGTTAAGCCTCCTTTTTATTATACCAATTTGAAATATTAAAAATCTTTCCGCATGATTCGCAAAAATTAATTCTTCCACTCATTCCAACTAAAACAGCATATGTATCAAGTTCATCATCAATTTCTTCACCACAATTAAAACATCTATCAAGCATTTGTGTATCAACTCCTTTACATACCTCCCTTAGATAATTATACCATACTACTAAATTAATTGCAAATAATTATTTTAGGATTTATAAACTGTTCAAATCATCAATTAAAATGTAAATTCTAATCCATTTCTCTTTCCCTTATCATTTCATCATGTTCACCTGCACAACCACCAGAACAGTATCCTCCATAATATTTATCCTCTTCTTCAGTTATCTTTAAACCGCATAATTTACATTGTAATTGTTTATGTGATTTTTCATATCTATTTTCACAAATTCCATCACAACATCCATTATAATAATTGCTTTGTAAGTTGGTTAGTTCTTGATTGCAATGTTTACAGTTCATAAATATCATCCTTTCCGTCAATTAAAATAAAGAACTTCTAGGATAATAAATTATCTTATCCATTCACATTCATATTCTCTTTGAAATTCTTCACTTGATATTACATTCGCAAATGGTTTATCATCAAATAGTACAATTGCTTTGTCATAAATAGTTTTATGTTTGTTGTCATTAATTTTCCATAATTTCATCATTTGATATGCAAGAAAATATATTTCATTTTGAGTTAATTCTAAATTTTTCACTTAATTATTTTCCTCCTTTCTTATTCTTTACTTCCTTAACCAATACACCATTTTCATAATCATCTCTGCTACTAGGACTTAATACAGTAAAATTCATTCCCATTAATTTCATTAATTCTAATCTAAAATTAGCCAACCATCTTTTATGTGATGTATAAGGATTAATATAATAAAAATCTTCTTGTTTTGACATTATTGTATTTAATAATGTCTTTTGATATGGAAGAAGTTTAATATCTGGGCATGTGTCCTCAATAAACGCTACTGGATTATGTTGATAATATTCTTTTAAGTTTTGATATTTTTCTTGTTGTGTCATTTACTTATCTCCTTTATAAATATTATTAATAGTTTCTTAATACTAATTCAAACACCTATGTATCATATTAGTTTCTAAATATTCTCCACCAGTTTTTAAAGCATAGGATAATTGTTTTTCAAGATTGTCATTGTCCTCTTCAAGTTTAACCATAAAAGAAAATAACCTATTAAATGATTCTTGATTAATATATTTCTCTTTTTCGAAATCATTTTTTAATTCTAATAGTTTTTGGATTATTTTATCACTCATTACTTAATTCCCTCCTTAATCTATCATATTCTTTTTCATTAATTTCAACTGCTTTATATACCTTAGAAAAATGCTCCCATAATTTTTCATTTTTCTTATAGTTAATACTGCAAAGTCCTGTGATATTATCTGATTCATCTAATTCTTTAAAGTATTTATGTGTCATTATTTACACCACAATTCATCAAGAAAATCAATATAATCATTAAATTCATTATCTGTCATAGCACCAAGATCAGCAACATTTAGATTAAATTCA
>Ga0209728_1001729_pt1 | contig 12507 bp, 9 predicted proteins | sample RifGroD1_FD_183997 | JGI IMG/M metagenome (GOLD analysis project Ga0209728, IMG submission 183997) | Groundwater microbial communities from Rifle, Colorado, USA - Groundwater D1 (SPAdes) (version 2) | ecosystem: Environmental > Aquatic > Deep subsurface > Groundwater | place: Rifle, Colorado... | reverse complement strand
GAAATTAACGAATGCCGTATTTGTGGAAATAAGAATATTTATAAAGTAGTTGAACTTGGGGATATGGCACTCACAGGTGTGTTTCCAAAAATCGATGAAACTGTTGAAGAGGGTCCCTTAACACTGGTAAAGTGTGATGACCGGGATGGCATCAGTTGCGGTTTGCTGCAATTGGCTCATAATTATCTGCCGGAAAAACTTTATGGAGACAATTACGGATACCGTTCCGGATTAAATAGATCAATGGTTGCTCACCTCCAAGAATTGGCAAATCAGATCAAGAATAAAGTTGAAATTAAAAAAGGTGACCTAATCCTTGACATCGGAAGTAATGACGGCACCTTACTCTCATGTTACGGAATTGGTGGAGTTGATCTGGTAGGTATCGATCCGACCATAAAAAAGTTTGGAATGTATTATGAAAAGGGAATTACAAAAATACCGGATTTCTTTTCTTCCGAAGTTTATAAAAAAGAGTTTGGAAATAGAAAAGCTAAGGTTGTTACTTCAATCGCCATGTTCTACGATTTGGAGCACCCCATTTTATGGCTCAGGTATACGATATCTTGGATGACGAGGGGGTTTGGGTTTTAGAGCAAAGCTATATGCCTAGAATGATCGATAATGTTTCGTATGACACTATCTGCCACGAACATCTTGAATATTATGCAATTAGACAATTCAGCTGGATGGTGTCCCGTATTGGCATGAAAATCGTAGATATAGAGCTAAATGAAATTAACGGAGCAAGCTTTAAAGTATTTCTAGCCAAAAAAGGGTCAAAAATGAAAGGAAATGAGAAAATGGTTAGAGCAATTATCGAAGCTGAAGAAGCAAGAAATCTTCAAGATCCGGAAACATATGCAGATTTCAACAAATCAATTTTTGATCACAAAGAAGCACTAATTAAGTTCATCGAAAAAGTAAAAAGAGATGGTAAAACAATTTATGGGTATGGGGCCTCCACAAAAGGCAATGTCATTTTGCAGTTCGCAAACTTAAATAAAGATGATCTTCCGGCAATTGCCGAAGTTAACGAATATAAATATGGTAGACTTGCCCCGGGAACCGATATCGAGATTAAGTCAGAGGCTGATATTAAAGCTTTAAAACCCGACTATCTTCTGGTGCTTCCTTGGCATTTCAAAGACAATATTATTGGCAAGGAAAAAGAGTATCTCGACAATGGTGGCCATCTTGTATTCCCCCTGCCCAAGATTGAGGTGGTTTAATTAAACTATGAAAGTTGCCTTTATTACGGGAATGCTGCCCTCGGGGCACTATTCACAATACATAACCGGTGGATTGGTGAAAACTGGCAAAGTAGATCTTTTGGTATATACCGATAACGATAAAAAGAACTTGTTGGTTAAGGGTTGTGGTCATATAGTTCCGGTATGGTCAAAGTCACCCAAGTTCACCGTCGAAATTCTTAAGCAATTAATCAAAGACAAACCTAACATCGTCCATTTCCAACACGAACTGAATATGTATGGTGGAATATTTACAGCAGCCTTATTTCCCATTCTGCTTCTTTTTACAAAAATGGTGGGGTTTAAAATAGTTGTCACGGTACATGCAGCAGTTTATAAAGACCAGATTGATAATGAATTTATTCGTATTTTCAACCAGGACCCTAGGAAGATCCGTCCTTTCATGTTGAGGATATTCTTCTACTATATCTATAAAACTATTTCCCTAGTATCGGATGTAATGATTGTCCACACTCATTTGACCAAAAAAATAATCACACAAGATTACGGGGTGGATAGAGTAAAAGTCCACGTCATTCCTGCTGCCATACCGGGAAAATCGACATATAAAGGAAAAACAGAACCCTATTTCTTCTATTTTGGATACATGGCCAGGAGAAAAGGGTTGGGGTATGCACTTGACGGTTTTAAAAAATTTCTAAAGGAGAATCCCAATTCAAAATTCAAACTCATCCTAGCAGGAGGAGTAATTAAAGGCCAGGAGGATTCGCTAATAGAAATCACAGAAATGATATCCAAGTCTGACCTGAAAGACAAAATTATCTACAAAGGATTTATTGAAGAAAAAGAACAAGACGATTTGTATCAAAAAGCTTACTGTGTAATAATCCCAGCAATGCTCTCAATGGGATCAAGTGGACCCCTATACCACGCCAACAGCTATGGCAAGTGCATAATCGCCACAAAGATCGGCCACTACCTTGAGGATATTGACGATGGCAAAACAGGAATACTAACAGAGAATTCAAACTGGGACAAGGCATTCAAAAAAGTTGTTGAAAATATTGAACTAGTAAACAAAATTGAAAAAAATGTTTACCAAAAGGCTCAAACCAGGTCTCCACTAAACACCGCACGGCAATATAATAAACTATACGATGAAATCAATAAATAATAGCTTGTCGGTTGTTATTGTTAACTATAATGGATTCAATTTTCTTCAAGCATGTATAAACTCGATCATTAATAGTAAGACTGAAAATTTTGAAATCATAGTCGTAGATAACGGATCAAAGGAAGGAGATGTGGAAAAATTTCGGGCAAAATATCAATTTCCAAACACTCATATTATCGCTCTGGACAAAAATTACGGACCTGCTTATGCTAGAAACATCGGTGTAGCTAATAGTCGAGGTGAGTATTTGGCTTTTCTTGATAACGATACATTGGTCAAAGATGACTGGGCAATTCAGGCAATTAAACTTTTTGAAAAAAACAAAAAGATTGGGATTATCCAATGCAAACTATTACTAGCAAAAGACAGAAAAAAGATTGATTACGTTGGAGAATACATTGGTCAAAATGGTTTTTTGGTGCAGCCGGTAAAGGCAGGTGAAATCGATGAGGGGCAGTTCGACCGAGAAACAGAAATTCTTGCGGCAAAATCAGCAGGAATGTTTATTCGACGTACAGTATTTTATAAAGCGGGAGGTTTTGACAGTGACTATTTTATTTATGTTGAGGAAACAGATTTGGGATGGAGAACATGGCTTACGGGTTATAAAGTAGTTTTTTGTCCATGGTCAGTGGTCTACCACGAATTCGGAAGCAGCACAATAATTTTGGGAAAAGTTTTAAATACATATAATGCTAAATTCCATGGCAGCAAAAATTATATTCTTACACATGCAAAAAACCTGGATGCACAAAACATCATTAGAATTTTAATTCCACACATTATTCTATGGGAGGGACTGGCGATATATTCGTTATTTAAAATGGATCTAAATGCCTTTCTGTGGATAAATAAAGGAATCTTTTGGAATCTAAAAAATATTAGATCTACCTTACGGAAAAGAGTGGACATTCAGTCCCGAAGAAAAATAAGTGATGATAGATTATTTAGCAAGATTATGAAAAAAAGAAGCATCATGTATTTTATAAATAAAGCAATTATTAAACACAAAGTGGGAAATGCCGAAAGTTTTTAATAAACCAAAAATATCTGTCTTTGTTCCAACCGGAGGACGATCTGTATCACTTAAAAAATGTTTGAAATCTTTAACTGAACAATCGTTTAAGGATTTTGAGGTAATAATCGTTGATTACAAATCTAATAACCATACTCTGAGTGTAATTCACAGTTTTTCAAAGAAAATTAATATTAATTTAGTAAATCAAACAAAAAAAGGACTTTCTCTTGCAGCAAACATGGCTCTAAAGGTAGCGAGAGGAACAATTTTTATTCGTACCGACGATGATGTTATTATGGGGAGAGGATGGCTGGAAGCGATTAATGAAACATTCGATTCAGATAGGAAAATTGGGGGGGTGACAGGCCCAACGGTGGTACCAAAGAGTAATATCAATGCCCGGGATTTATTTTTCTATACAAAAAAATTTAAAAAAGGTAATATATTTTTCAAGATTTTCGGCCTGATTTATTTCAATTATTTTATGGAAGGAAAGCCGTTTGCTGTGGGAAAATGGTTCAAGAGTGGGGCTTTTTCCATAGGCTCAAACTATAAAAATGCACTCAGGGAGCCGATACAGGAGGTGGAAAATCTTGAAGCATGTAATTTTTCGGTTAAAACATCTCTCTTAAAGAAAATCGGTGGTTTTGACCAAAGCTATAGTGGTGTAGGTGAATATCATGAACCGGATGCTGCATGTAAAATCAAAAAACTCGGTTATAAATTAATCTTTAATCCAAAAGTATCTATCAACCATTGCCCCTCACAAGACGGTTTTTTTAACGACAGACCGAATAGTTACAGCAGAATGGAAAACTTTATAACCTTCCATTCCAGATACATAAAAAAAGAAACGTTAGGTGATTATTTGAGGTATATAAGTTACCTGATTTTTCTGAATATGTTTTATGTCTACTTGGGCATAAAGCAAAAACAAGCTAACCAATTTAGCGCAATCCCCGGAACGATATCGGGATTATTAAAAGGATCTCGCCAATAAAAAATGCAAAAAATTAGACAAGTTACATTATCTGATCTTTTAAAAACATATTCACATCCCTCTGCTGCACTATATAGAGCCATTGAGCTAAGACAGATATATGAAGGATGTAAAGAATATAAGTTTCTAAGCCCATCGTTGGACATAGGGTCGGGTGATGGAAAAATCTCGTCGTTATTATTTAATCATCGATTTACTTACGGCATCGACAACGGAGAGGCGAATGATTATTTGGAATCCATTAAATATAAGAGATATAAAAAAGTCTTTTTGGAAAGTGCCGCCAAAATGTCACTTCTCGACAATTCAGTTAATTTCGCTTTTAGTAATAGCGTTTTGGAACATATTCCAAATCTCAGAGCAGTTCTAAAAGAAACATCACGCGTGCTAAATAAGGGTGGTTATTTTGTCTTTACCTCCCCAAGTAAATATTTTCGAGACGGCACGAACATAAACCCAATTTTAAATAAAATCGGAATTGGTTGGATAAATAAGCTGTATTCACGATTTAGGAATAATGCACTAAATCATTACAATCTACATGACCATAAGTACTATACAAAAGAACTAAAAAAATATGGTTTTGAAGTGATTGACTATTCTTATGCAATCAGTGAATCTACACTCAAACTCTGGGACACTATGGCTATTATTATTAAAATAACGGCGGTTTTTGGAATAAATATTGAAAAAGAAGTTACAAAATATTTTCTGTTCAGCATAAGAAAGCATTACCGTAATTCCGTCACTAACAAAAAAATTGGAATGAACCTTTTGATCGTTGCCATAAAAAGATGAAAGCTCATCAAAAAATATCCATATGCGTTCCTGTATACAATCGACTGGAACTTACCATAAGGGCTCTTGAGTCGATAAAAGATCAGACAACGAAACCTTATGAAGTAATAGTTATCGACGATTCGACCGAGAATTCTGAGCCGGTCGAAGAATTCTGCAAAAAAAATAAATATAAGTATCTTAAGAACAAAAAAAAATTGGGGTTGATGAACAACATCAACAAGACAATTACCATGGCAAAAGGGGATATTTGGTGTGTATTGCATAACGACGACATTCTCTCACCTACATACATCGAAGAGTGCAACCGGTTCATCAACAAATATCCAAAATTCAATATTTGGGTAACCAATGGCTGTGCGGTGAATATTAACGACGAAGTCATCGGAGAATATAGACTATTTAATAAGGACACCATCGTAAAAAAGAAAACAGGAATCAAGTTCTTATACAAAAAGGGATATTACACGCTTTTGTCGATAATAGGGTCGACAATTTACCGAAGAAAATTTATAGAAAAACATCTTTTTGATAATTCCTGGGGTAACGAAGCGGATCTAGATGCCGCGTTAAAATTTCTGTCCACAGAGGATATTAAATACGTAGATGTTCCTATCTATTTTACCCGTATTCATGCGCAACAGCAATCTAGCAAACTTAAACAAGGCAACGAAAAACTAAAACTATATATCAACAACCGCTTGGCAATATATCTAAAATACGAAAGAATTTTCAGTCAGGGCAGACTTGAATTCCCTGCCTTTGCTGTACACATGCTCCAGTTATTAATTAAATACCGTCTATCGCCTATGGAAGCCGTCAAGTTACTAGGAATAAATGGCTTCGACAAAATCAGGCTCATTTGGGAACTGCCGAAATACGCCATTCTCCAACTAATTCAAAAAATTCGTTTTTACCTCCACAAAAAGAAAATCTCGCTTTACCTGATTCCAGACACATCAAAAAAATACGACCACAAAAATGAAAATATAATAAATGCCATCTTGGCTATTGGGAAAAAGAATCCCCAAATACTCGATATTGGGTGCTGGGCTGGTAGATTAGGTGAAGAATTAAGGCGAATAAATTTCGCTTGTGTAATTGATGGGGTTGACAATAATGAAAAGATGCTCAAGTTAGCCTTAGATTCTGGTTATCGAAAAACTTACTTAATAGATCTAAATGGTGGACTAAATATTGATCGAGAATACGATGTTGTTGTTCTGGGTGATATTCTCGAACATCTAAGTGACCCAAAGTTATTGCTAACGAATATTAAGAAAAACATATCCAAGAATGGAAAAGCTGTTGTGTCTCTCCCCAACATCGGATTTATAAAATACAGATTACTGCACTTGTTTGGCTACTGGAAATACACGAAAACGGGGATAATGGACAATACCCATCTGCGATTTTTTACTTTAGATTCAATGAGGGCCATGTTTAAAGAGTGTGGTTATAATATAATTTTTATGGAAGGAAACGCGGCCGTACCCGATCGTTTCTTTTATTTTAGATCACTTGCAAGATGGCTCCCTTCACTCTTTGCGCTTCAAGTGGTTTTTGTATTAGAAAGAAAATAATAGTATGCGAAAATGGTATCGACTCATGTTGTCGATAACCAAAGCAATTTCATCGGAGAAAACGTCCATTTTTGCAGGTAATATAGTCTAAGGCTAAGAAAATGATAATAAATAGAAAAAAAATAACTGGCAAAATAATAGCCATCTTTGATTCTCCGATTACGATATTGATAGCATCGCTGGTTGCTCTCACATGGTTACAAGGGAAATACCTCTTTAGCGGAACTGATACATTTCTTCCATTATCCCGTATTGAGAGTATCAAAAATCTATTTTATACATGGAGTACTCAATCTACAGGTATGCCGATGTCTGCTCAATCGGTAATGTTGCCATATGGATTATTCTTGATAATTTCTGAAAAAGTCGGACTTTCGCTGATACTTACCCAATCATTTTGGTTTTATTATTTATTGGCACTTTCCGGGATTTCAATGTATCTACTGTCAAAAGAAGTATTTATGCGGTCTTTTAACACAATACCCCGCTTGATCCCCATTTTTACGAGTTTGCTCTATATGGCCAATCCGTTTGTCACGTCCATGGCCAGCGCCTATTCATATTTGTGGCTAACGTATGCTGCCATGCCTTTAAAGATTTTTCTCATATTACGCGTTGTAAACAATAAATCGAGTTTTAAAACAATATTTTACTCTGTAGTTATTTGGAACTTAACCGCCTCTTCACAGTATACTAACCCGAAATATTTGATATTAGATCTCCTGCCAATTGGATTATTGATAGTGATGTTTGCATTGTTAAACAAAAATGCCAAAGAAAAATTCCTACTGATAAAAAAATCCCTGATTTTCTTTGCGCTACTATTCCTAACTAATACATACTGGTTACTACCTTCATTTAAAATGATCGGGGGAGCGTTTAAAGATACTCGTCAAGCTTATAGTGAAATCTCACTTACCCGGGATGCCGGACACAATCTAAACAGCTCAGTAGGGATAGTTCGAGGCCTAACCCTAACAGGGTTGTGGGCTCTTCCGGGTGGCACGAAGGAAGTGCCTTACTTCAAGTTTTATGAATATCTAAATTCAACCCTCATTCTACTAATTAGCCTGATTCCTATAACGCTAGCGATCCTGGCTGTAATATTTTCAAAAAACTTTAAACATAAAAATACCTATATATTCTTCGGAATACTAAACGTATTTTCTTTCTTGGGGATGATGGGATCTCATCCTAGCGTTGTGGGAATCGACGCAATATTGAAGCGAATACCTCTATATTTGGAAATATTTTCATATCCTTATCAAATATATGGAATTTTCTTTATTGTTTCGTTATTTGTTCTTGCCGCACTAGGAGCATTTGCCATAATTGATAGATATCGTTTATCTTCAAACAAAACCAAATCAGTCCTATTAGCCTTAATAATTTTACCCCTGGTCTTCTTATATGGGAAACAGGTTTGGACCGGTGAACTAATATCACCACGAATCAAGGAAACAAATTACATCATGCCTACAAACCTTTATCGGATACCCGGGTATTATTTTGACTTACGAAATCGCATGACGGTAGACAAAGGTCAATATAGAATACTCTCCATCCCGTACTCAAAAACAAGTGGTATGGTTTATCTGTGGGATGATGGTTACGCTGGAACGGATATTACCCCTGGATTTATCGGAAATGTAATATACGGATCAAATCATTTGGTAGATTCTCTACTCGAGAAAATATATACAAAGAATGCTATTAATGATGAAATCAGCAATCTCGGTATATCAGCAATCATATTTCACAACGATATCCATGAACTATTTTTCAAGGACCCAGACATATCTGAACGCGATCTTGAAGAATCCCTAGAAAAAAGCAATATTGATTATAATAAAGAAAGTTTCGGAAAAATCGATTTATATTCATTCAATATTAAACCCACGCAGTTAGTATATATAGATTCGGGGGTAAACAGTACCGTAAATATTAAATTTGAGCGAATAAATAACACCCAAATTGATGTTTTTATTAGCGGAATTAATACATCCGAAAGGCTAGTATTTAGTGAAACATATAACGATTTTTGGACTTTATCGACTGTGGATAATAAAGATCATTTTCGAGCCTCTGGGTACGCAAACGGGTGGACTATTGACCCCAAAAAAATATGTGACAGTAATCGATTTTGCATCAAGAACTCAGACGGATCATACGATATATCATTGAAAATAGAATTTGAACCACAAAAATTACTTTATCTCGGAATCTTTATAAGCTCTTTGACATACTTAATTTGCATGCTATTTTTAACTATATTTTTGATCACAAAGAAAAACATCAATGAGTAAAAATCGACTACTGATCTCGTTTTTTATTTTGATATGGATATCATTTTCAATAAGGCATCTTTTGATTGGAGGTTTTGTTCTAAATAGTTTGGATGATAGGTACAGCCACGAAACCATGGCCGGAAATAATTGGAGCGAAATCATTAAAGGAAATGTTGTCTCCGGCTCATTTAATTCTAAATTTCAAAATCTTGGTATTGTGGGAATAAGGTTTGATAATCTGGATAGAATTAATAACGATGAGATCGAATTTAGAATTAAAGAGTCTAATCATGAAACTTGGGACTATTCGTCCATATATAAAACAGATCAATTTCAAAAAGATAGGATTTTTCCCTTCGGTTTTCCCACGGTTACAAATTCAAAGGACATACAGTATTATTATGAAATTGAGTCAATGCGCGGGGCCACTGGAAGTGCAGTTAAAATCAGTACAAAACAACCTACGGTAATCGTTCGATCGGTTTTCACAAAAAAAATGCTCCTTTCCGACGTTAGGTTAATGTTCTATTTTGTTACGAACAAAATTATTAATATATTCGGAGATGTTGAGTTTTCTCATAATTTTATTGTTTATTCCCTACCTTTATTTATATATTTGGTATCTGAATATTTGGGTCAATCATTGCTATTTCCTTTTACGACAACACTATTATTGCTTTTGGTAGATGTGTTTTGGATGAGGACGTTCATTGGTTTTATGCAGATATCCATTATCTATTCTTGGATGATCTTAATAAAAAAGCATAAAGTCGGCGCAAAAGTCAGCTCGGTGTTCTCTGCTCTTATCCTCATCATGGTTATTTTACTGGCATTTCTCGAAAAAATTAACCAATCCGATAAAGCGGCATTTTGGGTTTATGTTTTTTTAGGAATATCAATAGTGTCCCAGTACACTGGTTTAATTACTAAAACTTCCGTTGAGATCTCTTCAAAACACTTTTGGAACAGTTATTTTATACAGTTAAAGCATTCATTTATGTTCATTTATCTCATCGCCAAAGGTGATATTATCGTTTCAACAAGGAAGATAGAAGCGAATATTACAGGTAACGAAAAATCCGCCAGAGCTATCGCATTAATGATTTCGCGCCTCGGAGGACCAGTGGTAAAAACATATTTGTTATCTTCAAGGGTTATTGCCTACGTCATAATTGGTTTCGTAAGATTGATTAAGATTGTCTACAAGTATGGTCCATATGCCATATCGTTATGGCTTGTGTATTGGCTATATAAGCAAATAATTGGGTATTTTAACTTTTATCTGGATTATTTCATGGATAACCAGGTAGACATTTTTTGGAACAGTGCCGGAAAGTATTTTGTTCTAGTTGGTGTGTTTTCTCTATTATCCTTTTTTCTTCTTCAAAGAAAAAAGGATATGCGAACCAAAAGCTTTATAGCGATAATAATTTTAATCATTTCCTTTAAGATTAATCAAGGAATTTTTAATACTGTCACTCCATATAGAGATAATGTAAAAATATGGAGAATAAATCCTCAGGAAACAGGGGAGCCCTGGGTTGACGTCACTGTTCGCGGTAGGAATTTCGGAGAGATGCCCTTCAAAGGAAAGGTCTTTATTGGTGGAATAGAGCAAAGAGTAGTATCGTGGAGCAGAAAAGAGATCGTTTTCCGCACAAATCCGTTATTTACTAAAACCGGTTTTGTTACCATTAAGACAGCTCAAGGAAAAGAAAGTGATACCTACTATTTTACATATACGGGGAATCGATGAACAACGCGATAAAATGAAAATATGAAAAACAATAAAATAAACCAAAGAATCCTCTTTATCATTCCTAACCTTAAAAATATGTTCGGCGGCAAAGGTGGAGTGCCTGGCCACCCTCACGTTGGAATAGCAAGTCTTGTTTCATATATTTTAAAAAAAGCTCCTAACGAATACGAATTAACAGTCTTTGACGAAGGCTTAGAAAGCGACACTCGTAAGCTTACAAAAAAAATTAAGGAATTTAAGCCCACCCTAATTGGTATAACTACCTTTTCTTACTGCTATGTCAACGTACTTGACACGATTGACAGAGTCTATAAAGCGACCAAGGCGCCGATTGTTTTGGGGGGAGCCCATGTATCTGCTGTGAGAGGACAAGTGCTAAAAGAAAACCCTAAAGTCAAATATGCTATCAAAAGCGAAGGTGAAGAAACATTTTTAGAATTCCTTAGTGCCCTCGATGAAGAAAAGAAAGATTTTAGTGAAATTAAGGGTTTGCTTTGGAGAAAGGGAAAAAGGATTGTTGAAAACGCAGACAGACCACTTATCGACAAAGTTGATAGCTTACCTTTTCCAAAATTTGAATTTTTTGATTTAAAACAATACCCGTGTTATGAAACAAAGGGTATGCCAATTCTCACATCTCGTGGGTGTCCATATGGCTGTAATTATTGCTCCGTGAAGCTTTCTATGGGTAGGGGATTTCGGCCACGAAGCCCAAAAAATGTCTTGGCGGAGTTGACATACTGGTATAAAAAAGGTTATACCTCATTTGATATAAATGATGACTGTTTTACTTTGGACTTAGATCGAGCGGAAAATATTTGCGACTTGATAATCCAAAGTAAAATGAAAATCAATCTTCAGCTCTACAATGGAATCAGGGTTGATCGGGTGACGCCCCGCCTACTACGAAGATTAAAGAAAGCAGGTGTGGTTTTTATCGCCTATGGTTGCGAGACCGGAAACCAAGAAACGCTTAATACAATCAAAAAAAGTATCAAGCTTGATCAGGTAATCCGTGCCGTGAATTGGACGAATAAAGCGGGTATAAAGAACGCAGTAAACTTTATCATCGGTCACGAAGGAGAAACTTACGATAGGGCAATGGATTCCGTCAGATTCGCCGAAAAACTGCCAACAAATTTTGTAAATTTTTACAACTTAGTACCTTATCCTGGAACAGCTGTATTTGAATGGGCAAAGAAGAACGCGCATTTCCTGGTACCCCAGGAGACATTCTTGAGAGAAATTTCCTACCGGGACAACTCACCAATTTTTGAAACGGATGAATTTACAAAAGAGCAACGAGAAAGAGTGATGAAAATGGGCTTTAATCTATATGAGAAGAAGTTGCTAAAATTGAGACTCGGAAACACTTTGGGTTCGATCGGATATTTGGTAACTCGATCAAAAACTATTCATGACCTCTGTCTAAAGTTTATCAGCACCAGGACCGGATGGAGAACATTCGTCAGATTATCAAATCATAAATGATTAAAGTAACTATCGGTGAAAAAGAATGCTTGGGATGCGGATTGTGTAATGAGCTAGCACCAGAAATTTTCTTTCAGCAAAACGATAAGTCAGTAGTAAATTCGAACGCGAATCTTGAAGACAAAGACAATCAAGAGCTTATTCGCAAGACTGTAAAAGCTTGTCCTGTAGGGGCGATAAAA
>Ga0209728_1001728_pt1 | contig 12510 bp, 21 predicted proteins | sample RifGroD1_FD_183997 | JGI IMG/M metagenome (GOLD analysis project Ga0209728, IMG submission 183997) | Groundwater microbial communities from Rifle, Colorado, USA - Groundwater D1 (SPAdes) (version 2) | ecosystem: Environmental > Aquatic > Deep subsurface > Groundwater | place: Rifle, Colorado... | reverse complement strand
ATAATACAATTCTCCATCCTCTCTAATAACTGGTACTTTAACTTCTCCTATTAATATCTCTTCTTGTCTAATCTCTTTCTCTTGTGTATTTATCAATTTATTCTTTCCTCTTTCTTTTATATATTTAGTTGTGTAGTATTTTATTTATTACTTTAATACACTCAATAAGCATCAGTCCTCTCAGATTTCTAGGGGATATTCATCCCTAGATAAGTATAACATTTTAGTAATAGTATGTCAAGTTTTTATTTTTATATTTGTAAATCTAATCGAACAAAAATATCCCACCCAAACTCATAATTATAAATCTAAAATTAATCATAAATTTCTAATCAATCTAATCCTACAAACACCATCCAAACCCTTGATCCTAACCAATTATATCACACTCTAATTATCCCTTCTACTATACGGGGGCGTACATTTACATTATAATTCGATACAATTATACCTCATATGCGACTCTTTAAAATTTGGTGAAAATATTTTTAACAACATTTGCATATTTTTACAAACACTAAAATAAAATATTTGACATTTAACTATCTACTGTGGTACAATTAGTATATGGATAAATATGAACAAAATTATAAAGAAAGGAGTAATCACAATGAACAAAAAATATCCTTATTGTAAACACAAAAATAAATTATATACAATTGAATTAACAAACCCCATATAAATCAATTTCCATTGGTAACAATTTATTCTATATGAAAGGAGGATTGATAAGATGCAATACACAAATCATAAAATAACAAATAAATAAATAAATAATATTTTTAAAACAAACAAATCAACAAACATTTAAAAATCCCATTTATTATCCATTGACTCCACGGTAGAAAAAATATAAGATAAGGTTCCAGAGGAGGTGGACTGGATGCCTGTCATTCAGGAGATGTTGTATAATTTGAGACCTATATTTACGCCAGAAATTAAATTCCTAAAAGAAATGTTAGATATTGATATTCCAGAAAACGTATGTTGGTTTAATAAAATGAATATCTATGGCTTTCAAAAATCAGACAATAAAAGAATTCAATTATTTAGAGTAAAAGTAAGAGATTTAAAATTAACATTAGTAAAAAGCAATCCATATAATCTATCAGACTTAAAAACTTATGAAGATTTTATAGAAGAATTATGGCCTCAAGTAGAAAAATTAGAACAAGAAGCATTAGAGGTTACAAAAGAATTTATTGAAAAATATCCTACTCATAAACCATTAATATTTACTTCTACTGGTAAAGATAGTATGGTATTACAACACATTGTAAGATTAGTTAATCCTAATATTCCAGCTAAATTTAATAATACTTCTCTTGATACTTCATATACATACAAAATAGCAAAGCAATTAGAGAATACAGAAATATTAAATCCAAAAGAAGGATTTTACCAATGGAGAGCAAGGAATAATTTCGTGCCATCACAACTAGGTAGGGCATGTTGCAATTTATTTAAAGAGGGTGAAACACAAAATCATATTGCTAGTGATGAACCTCATTTATTCTTCTATGGTATGAGAAATGCAGAATCTACAACTAGACAAAATTATGGTTATGAATGGCATAATAATAATTGGAAAGCAAATAAATGGATAGGATGTTTACCAATTAGAAGATGGACTGATTTAGACATCTGGCTCTATATTATGAAAAACAACCTAATTATCAATGATACATATACATTTGGATATAATCGTGTAGGATGCTCAGTACCATGTCCATTTAGAACAGATTATGAGAATCTATTAGATAAATATTTCTTCAATAATCAATTTAATAGATGGCAAAAGATTCTTAAAGAAGATTTTATAAGTAATAGAAAATGGACTCTATTGAATTGTACTATTCAAGAATATCTAAATGGTGCTTGGAAACATGGAGTTCATAGATCAGAACCCACAGATGAAGTCGAAGATGAATTTATGGAATACACAGGATTAGATTATGATATTGCAATAAAGTATTTCAACAATATTTGTGGTTGTGGCAAAAAGGTTAAGAAGGATGAAGTGGCATTAACAATGAAATTATATGGTAGACAAGTTAGTGTATCATTATGCTATGATTGTTTAGCTAAAGCATTTGAAGTTACTAAAAAAGATTTAAAACAAATGGTTAAAGATTTTAAGATACAAGGATGTAATTTGTTTTAGTATTTAATGTATATTGCGATAATGTAATGATATAAAATAATTATCGGTAATTATATTTTGGAATTTCAATCTAACAACCTAATGAAAGTTATTAGATTGAAATTCTTCCACAAAAGAAAGGAGTAAATCACCATGAGTAATCTTAATCAATTCTCTAACTATAAATCACAACTAAAATCCATATCCAATATCTATTCCATTGCAAATGATTTTGACCAAATCCTAAACAACATATTCTGTACATATTCATTTCCAAAAGGTAAAACTAAATGGAGAGAAATCAGCTCACAAATTCCTAAACCATTCAGACAAAACATATCCCTAGAAATATATCATGTAGAATCTGGTCATGGAATTGATCAAGCAAGATTAGCAGTTAAAAGTGAGATGGAAAAGTATATTGAATGGTTGATTGGGATGAATGTTGTCAATTAATTTGTAATTATTTTATAAATATATAAATAAAATAGTTTGACATAAAGATTAAGAAGTGGTACAATATAGGTAGGGATAAATATGAAATAAATTCAGAAGGAGGAAATATATTGATTATGATTCTATTGCATTTTCCATTACAATTACAAATTAATATTATTGATACTGGTTTTACATAAGTATAAAAATAAAACTTCTATATAATCAACAAATTATTAAAAAGGAGTGAAATTAATTTGAAGATAAAAGAATACAAACAGCAACTAAAATGTCTGTGAAGGCGACTAGTAAAAAGGTAGAAATATTTAAGGGGAATATTTCTTTAGGAATTTTTAAAAGCCGATCAGATTTAGAAAGACAAAGCGAAGGACTTTTTGGTGTAAAATTATTGAATAGTAAAGTGTGCCAAGTGTGCAATGGTACAAGAAATTCATATAAAGGATACACTTTTAAAACAGTGGTTAAAAAATGAATGGTGGGCCAATGGTAAGGTATTGAGAACAAAATTCGATGTTCATACTTGTGTGAAGGCGAATAAAATTAGTTGGATTATTAAGAAGAGATAGGAGGATAGAACTAATGACAATAGATGAAGCAATTAAAGAATGGGAATCTAAGAAAAGGCATATGGGATGTAACTCTGCTACTGATTGGTTTTGTAAAAGAGTTAAAGGATTTTATCCAGAACATTTAATTAGATATACGGAAGATGGTTGGTTGTTTGGACATACTGTTGCTACAAATGGAAGAGTAAGAATTGATTTATCTCCATATGCTGATAGACCAAGAGAAGATTAAAATATAAAAATAAATTTATTCCTTGACAACACCATCTCAATTATGCTATAATTATCACATAGTCAAGGGGCGGTATATTTTACAACTAACCATTCACAATAATCACAAACCTACCCCTTGTCTAAAAATCCAATAAATAAAATATAATAGAAAAGAGGTGAAATAAATAAGCATTCTAACAATAAATGAAATCATTAATCACAAAGAAGATGGTAAAAAAGTAACATTCAATCTAACTATCGGCGGTGCTATAATGAATGGTTACTATATTTTATCTAAAGAGCATCTACATATTATTAAAGGACATTATGGTTCTATAAACGAATATATTTTAGCTGAAATTAAAAATTTTGTGTAATAAGGAAAGGAATATTATTTTGAATAAAATTGAATTTAAAAATGGAAGTAAAATAATCACTATTGATTCAAAAGAAAGTATTAGAAGTAATAGTAGTAAATTAATTTATACTCCTTGCGGTTATGAGATGACTTTAAATTATAATTGTGGAGAATGTTTTAATAAATATTGTGAATGGAGCAGAAAGAGGTGTTAAAAATATGAGTGCAAAAAGTATTTGTAAAGATTGTACAAGACATTTTAAGTATGGCCTAAAAGACCAAAAAGGTAAAGATAGTTGTAGTTCAGTAGAATTACCACATGGTAGATTCCCTAAATATATTAAAGAGTGCAAGTTATTTAAAAGTAAATGAAAAGGAGATAGATAAAATGTATTTAGATCAAAAGGAATTAGAAAATCTCAAAAATTTAATCTTTGGTAAGATTGACGAGGAAAACCCTAATAAGTGTATGGAATGCAAACAAGATAGTTTAGAATATTGTGAATTTGCAGACTTATGTGGAAGATATGGGACACTATTTAGAACTGAAAAAGAAAATATGTTAAAGGATTTATTTGATACTATCGAACATATGAGAAGATTAATAAATATATTAACTTTTGATGGAGGTGAAAATAAATGAGTTCTAAAAATATAAAAGTTTGTGATATTTGTAAAAAGGAAATTGATATTATGAATGAATTATATGAGTCAATGGAAGACAATGTTTTTGGTATAAATAGAGAATGGGATGTTTGTGAAAAATGCATGAATGAAATAAAATTATCAGTAAAAGAAACAATTGATAGATTAATGTTTGGAGGAATTAAATGTTAGAAGTTAATAAAATATATAACGTAAATACCATAGAGGGGCTTAAACAAATAGAATATAATAGTGTAGATTTAGTATTTACAGACCCTCCATATAAATTAGTGGCAGGAGGTAAAACATCTGGAAACACTTCTGGTATCTTTGCTCCTAGTGAAGAGTCAAGAAGTGGTAAAATGTTTAAAGATAATAATATAAAATTTAATGATTGGTCATCCGATACATATAGAGTGCTTAAAGATGGTGGTCATTGTTACATAATGGTGAATGATAGAAACATGCAAGAATTACTTAATGAATTCACAAAAGTAGGATTTAAGGTATTGAATATCTTATTTTGGAGCAAAGGGAATGTTACTCCTAATAAATGGTATATGAAGGCAGGTGAGTTCATTGTAATGTTTCGTAAAGGTAAAGCAACAAATATCAATAACATGGGCGACAGTACATTGCTAAGTTTTAAAAATGGAGTTGGTCATAAATTACATCCAACCGAAAAACCTGTAGATTTAATTACTAAATTAATATTAAATTCATCTAAAGAAAATGATTTAGTATTAGATCCATTTATGGGAAGTGGTTCAACAGCAATATCTTGCATAGATACAAATAGACAATACATAGGTTTTGAGATTGATGAAAGTTATTATAATGAATCAAATAAGAGAATTAATGATTATGTTTGTATAAACCAATAAATAAATTTATTTGCTTTAATCATTATAATATAAATATACTACTAATACAGAAAGGAGGTGAAAACGAATTACTACACCAATAAACACCTATATTGATTGTCAACACTGTGGCAATAGAATTGCCAACAAACATACCCTAAAAGAAGGAGCAACTAAATGGGTAGCATATGTCACGTTTACAGAAAAGAGTATTGGAAAATCATTCAAGAAGGAATCCATAAAACAAGTCAAGAAATTGTTTATCATATCGAAATTGGTGAATGGGATGACTATGGAAGTAGTGGAAAGTTAAAAGTATGGATAATTAAAGAAGTTTATGATAAAATCATGAAAGGTGAATACAATGTTATTTCACAAGCATATTCAGAAATAACGATATTGATTCAAGATAAGAATGGTAATGAGATAAAATTATTAGGAAAGGAGTAAAATATGGATATAGTCGTAACAATACCTAAAAATGAATACATAAACGATGGATTAGAAACAAAATGGTTTACTGAGCAAGTAGAAGCATATCAATTTTGGACACTAAGTAGAACACCACAAAAACTAGAAATTGGTGATAGAGTTTATTTTGTTAAAAATAATAAAATAGAATCATCTATGAATGTATTCCAAATTGAACATGCTGAACCATGTAAAATGATAGTCGAAGATTGCTATATTACGGGCAGACAGTGGAAAGGAAAATGTATCATTTATATGAATGGTTTAAGAGATGAAGATTTATTATTTGAAGTAAATGGATTTCAAGGATTTAGATATAAATGGTGGGAGGATTAATATTATGAATAAATATGCTTACAGTATTCATGACTGGGAACAAGGTGAAGTAATGTTATATTTTCGTCTTGGAGGAAAGATAATTGGAAAAGTTATTGTAATTGCAAAAAGTGAAAAGGTTGCAAGAGTAAAAATAGAAGAATATATAGTGACTCTCAATAACAACAATCCACTTGATAAACTTTACAATGGACATAAGAGATATTACGCTACTTTTTCAACATTAAATATTTTAGATATTCTTGAAGAAGATAATTTAAAGGAGGTGAGATAATAAATGGAATACATAATAATAGATAATCTAGTAAAAGTAACAATCGGATTATCCCTAGTTGTAACAAGTGGACTCCTATTAATTGCTATATTAAAAGTATGGGAGAAAGTATTTGATCTAGGTTTGCAAATGTTTAATATGAAAAAGGAGTTTTTAGATTTTATAATTAAGAAGTATCGTGATAAGAGGGTAGTTACAAAGAAGATTCAATAGATTATATAATTATATTGTTTATTAAATATAAAAATAATTATTTGCAATACAATAGGTAATATGGTATAATTATTACAGAGAGGAGGTGAGATTAATGGATGTAGGTTTTCATATTGAATGCAAAGAATGTCATAGTAATAATACTTTAATTGAACATACTGAAAAATTTAATATGTGGTACGATGATAGTTACACAGAACATTGGGTTCATTTAGTTTGTGAAGAATGTGATAATAAGAAGTTGATGTATAGTTACAATACATATTAAGTTGTTAAATACCAAAATAAATATTTATTTAAGGAAGGCGAGAAGGAAATTCTTAAATATATAGGCACATATTACAATAATAGAAAGAGAGGTATAAAAATGTTATTAACAGAAAAAGTAATTATTAAATGGATTCCAAATACTAAAAAACATTATGTTGAAAAAGGATATATATTTACAAAAATAAGAGATGAATTTGAAATAAGAGCAGAGGATTTATCACATGGATCATCTGTTAAAGTAACTGTAAGATGTGATAATGATAATTGTGAAAAAGAGAGGAAAGGTATTACATTTGTTGAATACATGAAATATATTAATAAAAATGGAAAATATTATTGCAATAACTGTGCCAACAAATTAATAGGTAAAGAAAAAGTAATAAAAACATGGATAAATAAGGGTGGTTCATTTTATGATTGGTGTTACGAAAACTTACCTAAAGAAATAGCAGATAAAGTAATATCACGTTGGGACAACACCTTAAATAAAATTAGTCCTAAAGATGTTTCTCCTAAATCTGCTGGAATAAATAATAAAGGTTATTGGTTTAAATGTTTGGATCATCCAGAACATGAGTCTGAACAAAAACGCATAAATAATTTTACAAGGGGTGAATTAGGTAGTATTGAATGTATTAAATGTAATTCAATTGCAGAAACAAACCCTGAGTTAATAAAATATCTAGTAAATAAAGAAGACGCATTAAATTATTCAGTTGGCACAAAGAAAAAATTGCTTATGAAATGCCCAGATTGCGGATTTGAAAAGCCAATAACTCCTAGGCGTTTTGTGAAAAATGGAATCTCATGTCCAAAATGTTCAGATGGCTTTTATCCAGAGAGACTTTTATTTAATATATTAGAGCAATTAAAATTAGAATTTATACCACAATTAAGTAAAACTACTTTCAGTTGGTGTAAAAATTATAAATACGATAATTATATCAGTAAAATAAATTGCATCATAGAAACACATGGGTTGCAACATTATAAAGAGAATAAAAATTGGATTATCTCTTTAAAAGAAACACAAGAAAATGACAAACAAAAAGAATTAATAGCTAGAAATAATAGAATTACTAATTATATAATATTAGATTGTAGGAAATCAGAATTACAATGGATAAGGGATAGTATTATTAATAGCGAGTTGCCACGTTTATTGAATTTTAAAGAAGAAGATATAGATTGGTTAAAAGCACATGAATTTGCTTTATCTAGTTTTGTTAAAAAATCTTGTGATATATGGTTGTCTGGAATTACAAATACATTAGAAATAGCAAATCAACTAAAATTAAATCGAGTAACGATAACTAGATATTTAAAACAAGGTTCGCTATTAGGTTGGTGTAATTATGATCCTAAAAAAGAACAGCAAATAAACGGTATTTTACAAGGAGGACAAGGTAGTACAAAAGTTATATGTTTAACAACAGGTGAAATATTTGATTCACAACATGAAGCAGGAAGGGTTTATAATATAAAACAAAGTAATTTAAGTAAATGTTGTAAACATATAACAAAATCATGTGGTAAACATCCAGAAACCAAAGAGAAGCTTGGGTGGATGTATTATGAAGAGTATAAATTAATAAATAATACATAGGAAGGTGAATCTAAATTTATAACTACGTTGGAACTTATACAATTTTCTATACATTAAACACAGACAATTCAAAATCTAAAAACAAAGATGACAATTACTTAAAAGGCCACTACAATACAGAAATCTATCGCCACGATTCATCCACTCTATCAATATACTTCCCAACTGGATCAAGTTCAAAATCTTTTATGTCAAAATGTGAAGAAGAAAATATTAAAGTATTGGAATATATTAGTAGTGATACTTGCACTGAGGCAATTCTAAGATTCAATGAAAGTGATATACATAAAGTTCATAAAATCCTTCGCTTTCAAATCAAAGGGAAGAATCAACAATTATTAGACCATAAAGCAAAACTTAAAAAAGATAAAGAGAAACAAAAATTAAAAGATGAATCTCGAACGCAAATATAAAAATAATTATATTATAAATTATCAAAACAACCCTCTAAAGCCACGCAAAAATCTATTTGACACAATCTTACCTATGTCAATTTTGCGAGGCAAATAGACACGATATTATGGTACATAATTGAGGACAGATAATCTCTGTATCCCTTGTGACAGTAGGGATTGAGGTACTTTTAGTAAAAATAATAAAAATACACTAATTTGACTCACCTTGATGCTAGGTAAAAAATATAAACTTTACATATTATAAAAATAAATTATAAAATAAAGAAAGAGGTTTTACAAATGCAAAAATTAATACTTAATGGCACAATATCCCTATCAGAAATCCCCTCCATCTCAAACAAACAAAATAAACCAAACTACATAATAACATCATTAATAGATAACTCAACAAAATCAGTAACTCAAATTCTAGACACAATTTTTACTTCTAAAAATACAATTGATAAATTAATTGAAGTAAAATTAGTAGGATACATTACAGGCAAAGAGCATAAAGGTTTTGGGAAATTAATCATTGGTAGAGAGAATTATAATACAAAAGTTGAATCTTATTTTGTTGGAAGTTTTTCATTGGAGAAAACATTATTTGAATTGTTAGATACTAATGTTGAGATGACAATAGTTGATCTAACAGATTCTATTGGCGATTTTTTAGATACAACGGAGGAAATGACAAAACATGAAGACACAAAAAGTATTGTCTCATAAGGAGGTAGAGGATGATTTAGATCAATATATTTCAGAAAATTGTGGAATTTGTGGTGAAGAATTAATTAGAGTTGAAGATATTTTTATTGGAAAAAATGATGATCTAATTTATTGTAAAGATTGTGCTATATATCATAGGATTGATGTTGTGGAATGTATGGATATATAAGAAAGGAAATAACTAAATGTTAAAAATAGCTCATACATATAAAGACAAATTACAAATTGCATATAATAAAATAGTGTTAACTGATAAATATAAATACTTCAATTTCACTAATTATTGGGATTACACAATAAAATTAAGTGAAAATTCATGGAGTGATATCGAAGCAGTTAGTGTAGACAAGGATGATAATATTATTGGATTCTTTAGAGCAGGAATATCAAGAGAATCAGATAAGGTGTCCTCACTTGGAATAATGAATTTTTATGATAAAAATGTAACATTTTCTAGAGATTTATATATTTTTCTTACTGATTTGTTCAATAAATTCAACTTTAGGAAAATTGAGTTTACTGTTGTAATTGGTAATCCTGCAGAAAAAATGTATGATAGAATTATGGATAAATATGGTGGTAGTATAGTTGGTACTAAGAAGGCGAATACAAAATTAATTGATGGTAAGTATTATGATGTTAAGATGTATGAGATATTTAAGGATGATTTTAACAAACATTAATACAACAAAGGTGAGTTTTAAGGGATAGATTTTATATGAAAGGATGTTAAAATTATGGTATGTGATTTTTGTGGTCATGAGATAGAGGATGAAACTATCGAAATTGATATATGTGCAATTTGTTTTGAAGATATTTGTCCTAATTGCGGAGAAAATGGAGAACATTTTCCACATTTTGATTGTGAGTTAGATGATGAGGATAATTATAATTCTGCTTATTGTGAATTGTGTGGTAATGAAACTGAATTGGAAGGAGACGTTGGTTGTTTTACTTGCGATTGGTGTGGTGCTGAACAGAATATATAATTCAGGAAATTAATTATAAAGGGTAGATATTTGACTAATCTTATATCTATCCCACAATTTCTAAAATAAATGAAATGAGGAAAATAAAAACGAAAACAGAACTTGATTATCAAAATTTAGAGATATCTATGTTGGCTAACTTACTTGCTGAAAGCACAGCAAAAGAATATAAGGAATTTAAAGATTATTTAAATTATAAAACCGAAATGGATTTTATATGTCATGAAATTAATACGGATAAGTTTCTAAAACATATTTTAGACAATGGAGATTTCTTTGAAATGTTTATAAGAACTATAGATTTAAACTTAAAAGTATTACAATTTATATACACTAACAACAAAAAGAAATTTCAACCTACTAATTTAGAATATAAGATTGGCAATAAAAATATTACTTGCTCTTTTAATTCAAGCGTAGGAGATAAAAAGAAGTGTAGAGTTAAGGTTAATTATATGGATATAGTATGGGGTTTATTAATGTGGAAACACAAACCTATCTATCAATTAATTCACGAAGAGATTTTAGTTGCTCCAATACTTTAATATATTTTAGAAAGGAGAAATAATGTTGGCAAAGCAAAAAGCTAATCAGAGATTTATCTATAAAATTAATTCTTCTCGTCTTAGAAAATCAAAATGGAATCTTACTTTAACAATTCCTGAAGCGATAAAAAATGAAGAATTGATATCTCTTGCTGATAGCACAACATTAAGATTTATCAACGAAGAGAAGAATATTGATAATGAAGCTAATAAAATAATAAAGCAAATTAAAGGTATTAAAAAATTAGAAGTTAATCTAGAAAATAGAAAAAAGATAAAAAGTCTTTATGTTGAATTGTATAACACTCTTTTTGTAAGTGACTATATTTGTATAATTATTGATAAGATTAAGGATTTTGACACCCTCAATAGAGAAAAGGGATTTTTTATTAATGGTATAAAATTTAAAAGATTATTAACTACTAATGGAGGAGGAAAAAAATCAACAGTAATTTATGTTAATGCGGATATTCATAAAAATTTAAATGTTAGGCTAGATAACGGTAGAAATTTAGAAAAGCCAATAGTCCCAGGAAAATTCGAAGCTTATAAATCTTTGCCTTGTAGTGCTAGTATACCTGTTTCAGATCCTAAAAGATTATTAGTTGTAAAAGATTGCGAGACAGAGTTTTTTAGTAATGTAATTACATTAGACGACTCTAATACTGAATATCCTAAATTAACATATGAAAAAGATTATCCTATTACATTGGTTGAAAATGATGGTTATGGATTGATTAGTCCAGAATTGAGTTTAAGATGGTCGAAGGAATTAGGAGAAAATTACACTCCATCTGGACTATGTTTGAGAAATAGTTTTTGTAAAGGAATGGTTTTCACATTTTCATATATGGATTTTGCGGATAAAGTTGCTAAAAAATATATCGTGAAAGATGCATGGGGGACAGAAAGAGATATTAGAGGAGTAGAATTAATATTAAGTACCTCTATGCTGAAGCTTTGGGATTCGTATAATAGCATGGAACATTATTTAGAATGTTGTAATGAAAATGGCTATACATTTAGTGTAACTAAAATGACACCAGAAAAATTGGAAAATGAGAGGAATCTTAATTATCAATTTATACAATCATATGAACTTTCTGATGAAGATATTGAAGAATTGGTTCGACCAACGATTCAAGAAATTAACGATGTACTTGGTAATGATCCAATTAAAAGTATTTTGTTTCTTAAAGGAATCCATATATCGGAAGAGAGTTATAATTCTCAAGATAGTGACTTTATTAAAGCATTAATGATAGATAAAAGAATGATAAATGATCCTTTTGTAAGAAATAAGATACATAACATGATAAAAAAACGTATAAACGAATCAAAAATAGGAGTTTTGAGAGTAAAAGGTAACTTTTCTACTGTTTCTGGAGACCCATATAGCTTTTGTCAGAGTATTTTTGGTTTAGAAGTTACAGGACTT
>Ga0209728_1001722_pt1 | contig 12548 bp, 26 predicted proteins | sample RifGroD1_FD_183997 | JGI IMG/M metagenome (GOLD analysis project Ga0209728, IMG submission 183997) | Groundwater microbial communities from Rifle, Colorado, USA - Groundwater D1 (SPAdes) (version 2) | ecosystem: Environmental > Aquatic > Deep subsurface > Groundwater | place: Rifle, Colorado... | reverse complement strand
TGCAACAGGAGATAAGAAAAAAGATTTAGATAAAGATATTAAAGATTATTTACTCTCACTAAAACTATAAAATAATAAATATAAATATTTAACTTAAAGGGAGAAAACCAATGACAATTGAAGAATTGGAAATACAAAGAAAGCAAGTTAATAATGAATGGCAAGAATTGAGAAATAAACAATATATTATTGAAAAAGAATATCAAGAATTAATCCAAAGAAAATGCAAGGAAAATATTGGTCGTTGTTTTAAAAAACTAAGAGGTGAAAAAGTTGCATCTTATTGCATAATTATAAATATAGATAAACCAAAATCCCAATTGAATGGATCACCACTATTTAATGAATATCAATATCCTGCTATGTGGTTTAATTATCCATATAAAAACTCTAAGATGCCATTTTATGAAGACGATATATTTTCTGGTGCATGGAGTAAAGGAGTTAATATTGTAGATAAGATGAACGATATTTCATATGTAGAAATTTCTAAAGAAGAATTTTTGGAAAAATTTAATGAAATTAATCAAGCGTGGATAAAAAGGTTGGAAGAGATATAATTTAAACTGAATATTTCAAAGGAAGGAGAAAATTTATGAATCAAATAGTTGGTTATGCAAGAGTTATTACCAATGAACATGGCAAGATTGTTTTAGTTAAAGAATGGTATAATCACGATCCAAAATTAGATATGGCAATTCGTGACGTTGGATTTGAAGATTGGATTGATGAGTCTGAGTATAAAGACTCTGAAGTTCTTATTACATATGGTTTTTGGTCGGATAAGTATTGGGCTGATTGTGGATATGAATACGATTCTGGTTTAGAAATTGAACATGAGATATTGCTAGGTAATAATTGCAAACAAAAACTCAAATCGGAAATTGAAGAGTTATATAAGGAAATTCAATCGTTTGTACCAGAAGATATTACCTCTCACATAGTATTTGAAGATCAAAAAGAGGCATTTGCTTACATAAATGTATTATTAGAAGAATACGTTGAATGTTATGAAGAAGAGCCTCTTAGTGAAGATATTATGTTAAAAATACAAGATAAAATCTGATTTTCCAAGAGAAATAAATAAAATTTTAATTGAAAGAAGGTAATTATTAATGGAAATTGGAGACAAAGTAAAAATTATTGATATTGAAAAGATGTGGGATAAAGAAATCTATTATCAAGGTTGGGGATTGACAGATAAAGAAACTCTAGAAGATTATAACGTTGAAGTACCTGAATTTGATAATCTGCAATACTTTAAGAATGGAGACGAAGCTATAATTATTCCTTCTAGTTCAGAGATTATTAAAGATAGTTATATATTAGAAGTTGAGTTGACAGATAATAATTCTAAAGATTTCAAGTGTCATTCTCAAATTTATTCTGTAGATGAATTAAAATCTTTCTGTGAAGTTTTATAAACTATGTATAATTAATATGTAATTGACAAATAATATTTATTGTATCCAAATACGAAAAGGAGACGGTAAATATTATGAGAAGAATACTAAACGGTTACATTGACACATTTTATGTTTTAGGAAACAAAGATGGGAAAGCATTTGTCAATCAAAACACTAAAAGTGTAATATTAATCACAGATCCTATGAGAGCAAAGAAGTTTAATTCTAGAGATGAAGCATCTGATTATAATGATAAATTTAGAAACGATTATTTAGAATATCTATTTGTTCATCAAATTAGGATTACTGTTGAATTAATTTAGTTGATATTACTTGATTTTGTTTAAGGTGTAATATATAATGGTAATATAAATATATTGCACCTTAATTTTTAAAGAGGAAGGAGAAAATCATGAAATTCAAATGTCTTATAACTTGTAAAACATGTTTTCACAGTTATAATTACAAATATAATGCACCAGACCATAATCATATTTCCTGTAAAGAATTTGGTAAGGTTGATGGCATGAACGGATCTTGTCATTACTGTCTAGAAGAAACTCCTTATCAATGGGAAATGTGTAGCGATGAATCTTGGAAAAGAAATCTAATGAGCATATATAACAAATGTCATTGTACAGAAGATGAAGCAATTGATTTTATTGATGATTATAAATCAAAAAAAGATACTAAATAAATTAAATCTGATTTGTAGGAAAAAGGAGAAATTATATGTTCAAGAATTATAAAATTGTTAAAACAGAACCAAATATAAATATGATAAAAGCACATTCTTCTAAAATACTTACACATATTATAGTAGCTTATAATGAATGTAATTCACCTGACAAATTAAATGATATGACAAACGAAATAATTAGTATATTAGAAAGTCATTTTGAGTATGGATTTATGCAAGGTTATAAAGAATTTGGGAGGGAAGTTGAAGAATGAATACATATAAAATTGGTGAAGAAATTGGATTTTCTCAAGACTTTGAAATTGAATCAGTTATAAGTGCAACCAAAGCAATAGTAAAAGCAGGAGATAAAGGATATATAGATAGCAGATGTAATGTTCATTATACTACTGGTCAGGCAAGAGGTAAGATTCAACATCTAGATAATGCAGAGATGAAAGGATATGATTATACTAATATTGCTAAAATGTTGTTTAAGAAATTGAAGAATGAATTTATGTTAGAAGAACACCTTGAAGGATATGATTTTAGTGAAAAGGATTTTATTGAAGAAATAGAAGATATTCTGAATGATATTTTATAAGAAATGTTTAGTTAATATCCCATAAGACTAATCTTTTAATTGAAAGGAGGAAATATGGTAGATACTACAGGTAGACAAGATAATAATTCAACTGCATATTTTAATTATGATTTTCAATTTCATAGAAGAATTACGTATAACGTCAATAACCCAATAAATGTGTTTGTCATTAAGATAGATATTAAAAAGGAAATGGTGAAAAGGTTCTATTTGCATATGAATAAAATGTTGGCTCGAAATTAACCTTTGATTCTATTTATTACAGGAAAGGAGAATATTAATTTGAATCTACTAGACTTAAAAATGAATATTGATTATATAATTAGCAATCTAAGAGATTATGAAAATCCTAAAGACATAGAGGTATTAATAACTTTATCAGAAAGTTCGGTTGGCTCAAGAGCGTTTGCTAAAGTTAAATATGTTGGAATGGGTTTTGATTGGGAGAATGGACAATTAAGAATTGAACCAGAAAAACCTATAGTTAGTGAAGGAAATACTTTTAAAGATATTAAAAAGATTAAGTGTGAGCAATTTGAAGGTAGGAACTATTACTTTTGTCCAAGGTGTGAAAGTAAAATAAGTAAGGATGATAAATTCTGTAGATATTGTGGGCAGAAATTAAAATAACTTAAAGAAAGAAATTCATTGTACAAAGGAGTAGTTTATAATGGCAAATATTAAATGTGAAGAACATTATTGCACTAACAATATAAACAATATCTGTATATTAGAGTCTATTGAACTTAAAAAATATTCTTATATTCTATCATGTGCTAATTATATTTATGACAAAAAGGAAGCAAAAAATTGTATGGATTGTACTAATCGAGAATCAGAGAGTCTTGGAAACCATAGAAGTGATATTTATTGTAAATTAGGACATGATTATGATTCACAAAGAAATGAAAATGATTGTTGGATTGAAAGGAGGTGATAATCTGGAAACACCTGTTTTAACAAAACGAGAACCACGACCATATGACTATCAAGAAATGACTTGGAGTAAATTTATTAAACTTAGGGAATGGGCAAAAATTGCTTCACAAAAAATTGGATATCCAATATATCTTGTTGGTTCAACATTATATAAAGAAGTTCCTAGAGATTTTGATATTGTAGTGGCAATTCCTCATGAGGAGTTTGAGGTAAAGTTTGGAGAACTAACTAAAAGTAATTGGGGAAACATTCTTGTAAAATCATTTAATCACTATGTCAAAGAATATTGGGAATGTCAAGATACTTTAGGGAAATGTGGATTTGTTCCATTAGATTTTAAAGTTTATCCTAATAATTGGTTTGTGGATGATGATAAGTTGTTACTTGGAGAGCCTAAAACAAGTAAGTAATGAAGGAGGAATATAATTAATGAGTAAAATAGAATTTAAGAATGGAAGTACAATTGAGACACTTGAATTAAAAGAAGATAGTATTAGAGGTAAGGGATATTTTTATCTTGTAGATATTGATCAAAAAGAAAAATTAAAGTATTTAAAGATTTAGGAATTGCATTGAAATATACAGACGGAACTTTTAGAGAATTTGGATGCGTAATGTTGGATTTGCAAAAAGTATGGAGTGAATTAGAGGAATTAGAAAAATAACCTCTCCCATGCTCGCTTATGCTTCCATTTACTTCGTTTTCCTAATGTATAAATACGATAAAAGTACAGTTTTATGTTATCTGAAGGAGGTGAGACAAATGGATATGGATGTTGTAGTTGAATTGTTATCTCAGATTTTAACTGAATTAAAACAAATGAATGAATTTCTTGCACCACATAAATGTTCTACAAATGAAGAAGATAACACTTATAAAATCACATCTTATACAAAAATAAAATAATTAAGAACGTTTTTCGGTATCGTTAGAATAACCGAAATTAACATCTCGTAATACCACTGTTTTAAAGGAGGATTATATTGAAAAATTGTGTTGTAAGGACATATGGAAAAGGATATTCAAATCCTACTGAAAATTTAAGTAAAAAGTTGATTGATGGTTGGATAGTAAAAGGATGTACACCTATTATGAGAGCAGATGGTAAGACGGAATATATTGAATATATTTTAGAAAAAGAATAAAAATGCTAGTTTATAGGAGGATTTATATGGATTGGAGAGGCAGAAAATATTATGTCGCCAATTTTTCACCGGAATCCTATGATATGAGGATTAAAATACTTAAAAATATTGATGAAATTAAGTTGTACAACCCAACAAAATATGATTTTAATATAAAACTACCAGACGAAAAAGAACCAAGAGGTTACTATCATGTTTTAATTGGATGTAGGATTGACAAAAAAGATATAGTAGAGTTTGAATTAAGGAGAGCCGAGAAAAGAGATGAAAATTCAAATTGGAAAGAGATTCAGAGAGATGCTAGTAAAAAATATTTTGATATATATGGTCAAGAAATGCCATATAGAAAATGTGACTTAAACCCAAGCAAAAGATGCAATCATTGTATGGGTTGTTAATAGTCGTTAAATCACAAATTTTAAATGAACTTGAAAGGAGTAATAATGAATAAAGAATATATGCCACTATATGTAATTTATTATCATAATGAGATATCTGGGAAATTTGAACCTTATCAAATCGTATGTGGAATTACAACTTTTTATATGAGTATAAATGATGCTAAAAAGCAATTAAAAAGAATAACTAATTATCCAGAGAATTATGAAATAGTTGAATATGTAAAGAAATAAAAGTAAAATTGAATAAAACATTGTAATTCTACAATAACTAAGATATAATTATTGTAGAATTACAAAACAAAGAAAAGAGATGATTACATAATGGGAAGTTCGCTCATCGGCGATAGCAAGTTGAATTTTTTCCCAACGGAAACTTGGGAGACATATCGTTTGCTAGGATTACTTGGTAGAATTGATATTGATTATTATAGGAAGAGTTACCTCAAAGAATATTACACAGAACAAGGTATTTATCAAGAAATAGCAATGAAATCCCTTGATTATCAAGTCCCTATAGACTACTGCTATTATGACAAATGGTTAAATGATAAAGATTATGATAAAATTAAACAATATTGCGAATACACATTAGGACATGGGAATCAGTTTCCAATTGTTGTTGCTGATCTTTTTGCTGGAGAAGGATTATGGCTTGATAGTTTAAAATCCTTTATCCCCAAGAAAAACAATAACAATGACTTTTTATTAATTGCTAATGAATTAGAAGAAGGAAGATTTGGGACAATACAATCCAATAAAAATATTGATTATTGTTACAATTCTTCATTTGAAGATTTAAAAGAAATTCCAAAATCTTCAATTTCATTAATGTTAATGAATCCACCATACGGAATTACCAATGGTCAAAGAAATGTGAAAAAATATATTTCTCAGATTATTGAACGACAACTTATTTATAACCCATCTACATCAAAAGACTACAAATCAGGCTACATAGCATTTGTAATCCGCAAAGATGATTTTCTAGATTCTCTAGACATTCTATCCAAAAACTTTGACATTCTCAAAAACTCAATATACAAAACTAATCCAGAGGAATACGCTAAATTCAAACAATACATTTTCATCGCTAAACTCAAACGAAATCCATATGATTTCTCTAAACCAATTGACGCTCTCGATTTTCAGAAATCATACAATGAAGTAAAAGAAATCATTCTCTCTGAACCAGAATTTAAACTATCTCAATACAACACTTATCAATCAATGAATTACCCCTATATTGATTATGACACAGCAAAAGAAAATAATAAATACATCGAATCTTCCACTTCTCACATCAGTAAAAATGATTCAATATGGAAATGGGTTAAAGGAATCACAGAACTAAAAGATTTAGGTGAGGAAAAATTAGTTGTTCCTAAACCATTGAAATTAGGTGAAATTAGTAATTTACTTGCATCAGGAATGATTAATGGTGAAATATCATTAGAAGATGGTACTGGTAAACACGTTGCTATTGGAGGTACTAAATCAATTGAAAAGAAAGAAGTAAGTAAATATAAAGATGAAAATGGAGATTCTTTTACTGAAACAAAGATTATCAAAATGAGCTTGCCATATCTTAATATTTTATGTTCTGATAATGGAAAATTGAGGATTAAAGAGTTAGGAGGTGAGTAATAAATGATTCCTTATTTAAGAACTACAGATAAAAATACTATTAATTGCAATGCTGATTTAGTTATTTTAGATTCAAATGAACTAATATTAATTTCTCTATGTGATCTACACATCAAAAACAGAAAAATATGTTCTGATATTATATCTCATTCTTATTCAATTTCATTAAGAGATAGAGAAGATATATTCTTTGAACAGTCACTTTATGGAAGAGAAAATCACTATCGTTATAAATCGGATAGAATGGAAAATGATTTAACTCACACAATTATTTACAATACTAAAATAAATGATTATTGTATTAATTGGAATAATGAAGATAAGAATGAGATACTTACAAAGTACCTAAGAAATATTCACTATTTACCTGTCACAAGTGAAATTGTAAAAATGATTTTAGATAAAGATGACGAAACAAATGCTAAATATAAAAGTAATTATAGTAATTATGGTTGTGTTAGCGAATGTACTGTTTATACTAACAATCCTATGTATACTGATTTAAAGGTATTTAAGATTAATGTGACTTATTTTAAACAAAGTTTAAATGCTTTGACATTAGAGGGTTATGCAGAGGACTTTGATTGGAATTCAATTGAAGATATAGAAGAGTACATCTTCGCTTTTCTTAGTCAGATCAAAGAAAGATTAAAGCAGAATGTTAGAGTTTTGTTTGATCCTAAGAATATTAATCAGAAAATGTTTGAAGGTAAAATGAAACCATTTGAAGGTCAAGTTCCAATTATTCAGGCAGGGTTAGAGGTTTTGAAAAGAAGTCGATTTGTTTACTTGGCTGCTGAAATGGGAGTGGGGAAGTCAACATGTGCGACTAAAGCAAATCATTGTCATTTGTATCCTAACAAACAAAACTATGTTACATTAGTTGTTGCTCCTGCGATTACATTAACTCAATGGAAAGATGAAATTAAGAATAGCATAGGTGACAAAGTAGACATTCACATAATCAAAAAGACATCTGAATTCATTAATATCTACAATAAAAATCAATTGCATTTTAATAAGCCAACATATTTTCTTGTTGGTAAAGAAACGCTCAAACTAGATGCAAAAAGAATCTCTGGTGTAAATATCAGAACTATGGAAATAAAACATAGAAAAGAAGTAGAACATGGTCGTTATTATCATAGCATAGATGAAGTTAAAGAGAAAATCACTATCGCATGTTGTCCTGATTGTGGTAAGCCATTGCAGAATGAATTAAGAAAAAAGGAAGATGTATTCTTTACAGAAAAAGATTTTCAAGGTAATCCCAAGAAATCAAATTATAAATGTTCAAATTGTGATGCAGTATTATGGCAGAGTACATACGACAAAACTAAGAAAAGTAGTTTAATAAGATTTATTAAAACTAAGAATATTCATTTTGATAGTGTAATTAATGATGAAATTCACGAATCTAACTCATCACATTCACTTATTGGTTCGTCAACTAGAACATTATTTAATTATGCTAAAAAGATAATTTTGCTCTCAGGGACGAGTAATTCAGGATATAGTTCGAGTTTATTCAATTTATTCCTTGGTTTATTGCCCAATAAACTAAAAGCAAATGATGTTATGGAAATGGAAAAATTTATTAAAACTTATGGGACATTAATGGCGGTTTCTAAAAAGAAAGATGGAGAATATTATAGGTCTGGTCGTAGTGAAATTAAAGATAGCGAGTTCAAAGAAATTGAGGGCATAAATGCCCAAGTTTTTAGTCGATACCTTGTAGAGAACTATATATTTGCCACATTAGACGATTTAGGAAAGGATTTGCCGGACTTAAATGAGTATTATGTACCTATCAGTCAAACGCAAGAAATGGAACGCTTAGAGAGCAATCTGTGGAGTGAAATTAAATCTGCAAATGCTTTCAATGCAAAAATGTATGAAGATAGTATTGTAAAACATTATGTTAACAATCCATTTAAATGGGATAGTATTCCTATTAATAGAGGAGACGAAAGTTATAAAGAAGTTCAACCAAAATGTATTAATGATTGTATTTTACCAAAAGAACAAAAATTATTAGATATTGTTTTGCAAGAAATTTCAGAAGGTAGAAAGTGTTGTATTTATGTTGACTTCAATAATGGTGGAGGATATATGCAAGGTAACACCATTGCAAAAAGAATCGAGTCTTTGTTAGCTAAAAATAATATTAAAACATTTACATTAAAGTCATCAGTGCCTAATTATGAAAGAAAAGAATTATTGGAGAAAAAGAAAGATAGTTTTCAAGTATTAATAACCAATGCTAAGTTGATGCAGGTAGGAATTTCTCTTGTATTTATTCCGACATATATAAATTTTATGCCCAGTTATCAAGTTAATATTGTTAGTCAGTCAAATAGAAGGGGATATAGAGTTATCAGTGTATTAGAAAATAGAATTTATCATTTGTATTACACTAATTCATGTGAGAATGGGATCATTAAAAGATTTCAGCGTAAGATGGCTGAGAGTAAAGCTATTGTCGGTCAATTTGATGTGTGTTTAGAAGATGATGATTCTATTAGAACTGCTAGTAAACTTGGTGAAAAGATTAACGAAGGAATATGTGTAAAGTAATAAATAAAATATTGACATTCATAATCAAATAATGTATAATCTATACATAGAGCAAAATGAAAATAAATAATAAAGGAGAGAACAAACAAATGAAAAAACTACTTATCACATCAATTATTCCAATTCTAATATTATCGGGCTGTGGTGCAAAATCTAATCAAATTCAACAACCTCAAACACAACAATCTCAAGATGACGATGAAGAAATGAGTTGGTTCGAAGATGAGGTTTTGGATCTTGATGATTGGGGCGAAAGCAAACACAAGAAAGTCAAACCTAAGACTAACACAGGCACTTCTAACGCGACAAAACCATCTACCGATAGTAAATCGCCTACTGTCAAATCTAAGACTGCTACAACTAAAAAGAAGAGTTGATAAGTAATAAATAATAAAATGTGTGTTATTTTGTGTTTCATAGAAAAGGAAGGAAGATAAAAAATGGCAGATGAATTTAAATTAGATATTAACATTACTAAAAAGAATATTGAATTAATGGCTAAACAAGTTATCAGAGAGATTATTGAATCTGAGATAAGAGATACAATTAAGAATATTAATTTAGAGAAAATTATTGAAGATAAGTTGAAATTAATTGATTCTGAAATACTTAAAGAGGTAGGAGTTCAAGCAGAAAAAGCTGTTTACAATATTAAGCAAAATGTTGTGCGAGATTTTAATACAGAAATGCGTAAAATTATATTTGATGAAATTGAGAAGAAACCATTATCAGGAAATTTATACTTAAAAGTTGGAAGTATTGCTACCGAATATGATAGATATTAGTCTATAAAATATTTCTTTCATGGGTTTGGAGGTGAGAAAGTGGTGGATACAATTAATTTGCAAGACAATCATAAAAAAGCTTTGAGCAGTAAAATTACTAAAGCTATTAATTCTATACCAGACGAAGATATTCAAGAAATGTTTTTAAACTATATTGAAAATGAGATTGACAGTTTATATTCTGAAAGTAATTTCCAAGACATTGTAGAATCTCAGTTAAGAGAAATTGTTAGAAATATGTTTATTGAAAAGGGATTGTTAAAGTCTTAAAATAAAATTGAAAGGATTTGATACATATGAACAAAGAATTATTTAAAGAACTAGAAGAAGCATCGAAACCATTACAAGATTTCTTAATGAAACATTTTGATCCAATGACTAAAGTAGAAGTTGAAATTGGTCATATATCTGTATTAAATGGAGTAATGGGGATGCCTACTGAAATTGATAATATAAAAGATAGATACATGAGTGCAGAAGAAAATTGCGAAAACTGTAAACATGCTCCAGATTGTTATGATCGTTGGTATGAAATGAACAGAATGTCTGTCACAATAGGAGGTAGCGAAATGATTAATTGTTGGGAGCAAGGATATATCATCATTTAAAAAGTCGATTTTAATTTAGAAAGGAAGATTTAAAAATGGAATCTTATGAAAAACTAAAAGAGCAAAAAGATATATTAATTAGCAAAAAGGCAAATTACATAGATACGGATTTGAGTACAGCATTATATAAGTTTGCATTAGGATATAAAATTGAATGTCGAATTAATTTTTCAACTTGGGAATTTGATTTCTCTAAAAATAATGCAACAGTAATATTGAATCAAAGAATGATAGAGCATGGTAAGTGGTCTGTATGTTCTGAAAAGTAACCACACCAAAAATTAGTTTGATGGAATTTAGGACTAAAATAATTTATGAAAGCAGGAATTATAATGGAAGAACAACAAATTAGCATCAACAAACATATGTATTTCAGTATTGAATATGGACGATTTTACTTAACATCGGAGGCATCTGAAATTATCTATAGACAAAAAGAATTAATTTGCAGTTATAGTGGAGCTAATGAATGGATTCATCATTTTACTTGTGAAATGCTTGATTTTTGTTCAGGTGCTAGTATTTACAATTACGCACTAGGGACTATTAGGCACGAAGAAGAAATGGCAAAAGTGTTCAATTCTAATAAAGAAGGTTTAGTTAATTTCATTAATAAAACAACTCAGGAACCTTGGGGTAAAAAGATGTATGAAATGATCGAGATGATTATTGATGGAGCAGAAGTTAATTGAGTACATAAAATTATTATCCTAGCAAAATTCCAATTCATGGGATAAATAATTACATATTGGAGGTAAACTAATTAATGAAATGTATAATATGTGGCAAAGAAATTCAAGAAAGTAGCTATAGTCATAAAGTAATTTGTGGTGACGAATGTTTTTATATTGATTTTTGGAATGATAAAATTGAGATTAAAGATGATACACAAACTGCAAGAATTGATGGAAAACATTATCATATTGGTAATGAAAATAGCAGAAGTTCATTTAGAGGTTTTGGTGGAAGTAAAAATGTGATTAAATTCTTTGACGGCAGGGAAGTGATTACTACTAATCTTTGGCATAATGGCACTATTCCTGAAAGTCATAAGGAGTTATTACCTGACAATGCTGAATTTATTATCGAGGAAATAAAAACAGTATATGAACTTATTTAACAAGAGGAGGAAAATAATTAATGAAATGCGAATCATGTTTACTTCGAGGAGAAAATGAAAATATAGAAGATTTTACTTTACAACTAAATGTAACAGAGCATCACTATCAAAAATTTAATATAAGCGAGGATGGAACACTTGAATACATAGATTCAGATGCAGATCAAACAATATATTTAGAATGTCCTCTATGTGGTACAAAATATGATTTTGATGTAGATTATAAAAACTTTGACTTACAATTGGAGGAACGACACGTTATCACAAGGGTGGACTTTGGAAGATGGAATAATGTAAATCCAATTGTAAATATTAATGATTATAAAATTACTGAAAGAAAAGGTAGTTAAATTATGGATATTTTAAATCTACACGATCATGTATATGAATGCTATACAAATAAAGTCAAAGGAAACAAATTCCTAACATATGAAATTGTTCAGCGAAAATTAACTCGTAATTATCATCTATCAAAGAAAGTAAAATTAGGAAGTCAAGAATTATGTTTATATGGATGCCTTACCTTTCTAGTAAGTGAAAATTGTGTCTTATGGTTAAAGAATTACATAGGAACCGATACTTCTTGGTTTACTAAGGATATGAAGAAATATGAGAAACTGAATGAGCAATTAGGAATTG
>Ga0209728_1001721_pt1 | contig 12553 bp, 30 predicted proteins | sample RifGroD1_FD_183997 | JGI IMG/M metagenome (GOLD analysis project Ga0209728, IMG submission 183997) | Groundwater microbial communities from Rifle, Colorado, USA - Groundwater D1 (SPAdes) (version 2) | ecosystem: Environmental > Aquatic > Deep subsurface > Groundwater | place: Rifle, Colorado... | reverse complement strand
AAGGTTCTAACACTATAAATAATCTTATTACTTTATGTGATAAATGTCATGATAAAACTAAAAATAATGAAGAAAAATTTATTAATAAATACCAAAATAGAATTAAAGGTAAAAGTATTAGGTTTGACTATGCACAACATGTAATGCAAGGAAAGAATTATTTAAGAAGTGAATTAAATAACATAGTATTATTAGAATTAACAATTGGAAGTGAAACTGCAAATAAAAGAATAGATTGGAATATTGAAAAATCTCATAGTAATGACGCTATTGTAATTTGTGGGTTAGAACCTAATAGTTGCAATATTAAAGAATGGATTATTAAACCTAAACGTAGAAGGTCGATGGTTGAACAAGAATCAAAAACAAATTTTAAACATGGTGATTTGGTGAAATATATTAATCAGAAACAAGAAATTGTTATCGGTAGAATAACGTCAATGCGAAAAAATAATGGACATTGTAAAATAGTTAATTTTAAAGGTAAAAAGTTTGGGCCAATTTCTTCAAAATCTTTAAAATTAATTTGGAGATTTAATAAAATTTATTGGTTTTAAAATATATTTGACAAAAGAAGAAGCACAAGTAAGATGTGATGAATTAAATAAGGAAACTATTATTATTCCAATTGATAATATTATTATTCAAGATAGTTTTAAAAACACACAGCCTTCATTAGACAAAATTCAAGAAAAATTAGAATACTATAAAAAATATAATAGATTTGATAAACGTATTGTAATTAATAAGGATAATGTTTTACAAGATGGTTATATAAATTATTTAATTTGCAAAATATTAAATATTAAAACAAACAAAGTTGTGGTTGAGTAATTATAAGAAAAGAGTGGTTTTATATTAACTTTAAAAAATTAAAACAAAAGGAGATAAATAATATGCGTAGAGGTAGAGATTCTGAATTTTATATTGATGAACATGGTAATATGATTGGAATTAATTTAGGTGCTGATTTTTGTTCTGAACATGAATGGGGTATAAAAGATATGGCAAATATTTTTAATTTGAATGATTCTACTGATGTTTTTGGTGTAGAAAAAAGAAGAATAAATACAATCCCTCAATCTTTATATTTTAAAGAGTTTAAAATTAAAAAGGAAAAATGTTTTGTTCTTATGTTAACTAATTATTATTATCAGCAACCAGATTGGAGTAAATACAAAAATTGGCTACCAAGTGATTTACAACCATATTCAAATGAAGACTTAGTTTGTGCATGGGATGAAGAATCCTTTGGAATACTTGTAACTAAAAAATATGAAAAAGAAATTAAAGAATTATATCAAGCATTTTTAAACAAAGATATTGCTTTAGGTATTTCTCTTGGTCATGCTTTTAAAAATGGTGGGTTGTCAATTACTATTATTTCAAAACTACCAAAAGAAATTATTGATAATATATATGAAAAAGATAAAGATTATTTTAAACTTCAAGTTACAGCAAAAGCAACTGGAATTTATGAATTATTAGATAAAGCAGGTAAAGGTAATTTCAAAGGATATTTTGCTTTATCTCCAAGATGGAAAGATGAGAATAAGGAAGAAGTAGTTTTTTGGTTGAATCCATATGATCAAAGAAACAATAATTCTGGATGGTATACCGTTAATGATTTAAAAGATTGGATTGAAGGTAAAGGGAAAATACCTAAAAATAATATGTAGAGGAACAATAAAAATGTTCACTTGCTACAATGAAAATACTCATACATGTGACGGTAGATGTCAAGGTGCATCAGATTGTCCTATGGCACAAGATATGAATGTAAGTAAAAGAGTAATGAAATTATATATTAAACAAGCAATTGAACGGAAGAAAGAATGGGATAAATTTACTGAAGAATTGCATAAGGATGAAGAATTTTTAAAATATATTGAGAAATTAAAGATGAAATCAGATGTAACTGGAATGGTTTATTCAATGAATAATATTCTATTGAAGGATGGGAAGATTATTTAATAAATAAACATGCAAGAAAATATGATAAATTAATATAAATATTAAAATATAAAGGAGATGTTAATATGATATTCTTAGATAAATATGATCAATGTATGAATTGTAATTTAGTTAATATGTGTCAGTACAGCAGAGATTACTATATGAATAAAGGTGGAAATTATAAAGAGATGTTAAACACAGATATTGAAGGTAATTGTCCACATGCACCATTTACTAGAAGAGAAAGTAAGGATTATGAAAAAGTAGAATTATAAAATAAATAATAAAAGGAGTAAATAATTATGAGAATAACTATAGATAAGAAATTATATTTCAAACCAGTAAATCTATCAATTAGATTTAGTGAAAAACTATCTTGTGTAAATTGTGTATTATCAAAAGCATGGCCTTGGGCATTGACATTTGGATTGTTTTATGGATTAGCAGTATTAGGTTTGAGGTGTTTTTAAATATTATACATAAAAGGAGAGAAATATTAATGTGGTTATTTCGTAGAAAATGCAAAAATCATAAATTAAAATGGATTGGTTTTACGGAAGAAGGAGATTGTTACCCAATTTATAAATGTGAGATTTGTGATAAAACATTTATTAGATTACATGATGGAAGATTAATTTAAAAAGGTGGCAAATATAATACCAAATAATATTGTAATAGATAAACCATTAGTAGATTTAAAATTATTAGGAATAGAGAATGATGAAATTACTGTATTTGAAGAAGAAAGATTTTTGCCTAGAATATTAGTGAAACATGGATTCTTTAAATCTACATCTCAAGTAAGAAAGAATAGACCAGATTTATTTATTGAGTTAAATAATTTAGATTTTATTGAATTGAAAATTGGGCATAAAAGATTATGGATAGTAGTTGGAGAATAATAAAATAATGGAGGTTTATTTAATTGATTATAAATAATATTAAAGACGAACAATTAAAACAAGAATTATTAGATATTCATTCAAACTACAAAGATGCAGAATTATTGATTGATTTAGAAATAGATAATGAAAATAAAGACTTTTCATTTGTAACACTAGAAATGTCTATGGAAGAAATACATGATATTATGATTAATATGCCAAAAATTCAAACTGTGATATATCCTAAAGGTACAATTATTAAAGTAAGTCCAAGTGCTTGTTTTAGTAATATGTATTATGTTATATTTCCTAATAGTTATTGTGGTAGTTTAAGAAGTAGTAATTTTAAGTTGATAAAAGAAAAAGGAGATTAATATATGAGAGGTAAAAGAATTATATTATATATGTTGTTAAGTTTATTATTAGGATGGTTGAATCAATATTTTAAAATATTTACTATTAACTATAATGTAAAATATATGATAGATGCATTTGTAATATTTTATGGTATGATGTTTATATTATCATTGTTTGATTATTGTTTTATTAAAGGAGGGAATAAATAATGGAAGATAAATTTGATGGTAGTTTAATGGGATTAACATATGCGATATATTATTGTAAAGAATGTGGTACTGATTTTGCTGTTAAATCTAGTAGTAAAGTAGTTTGTTGTCCTTCATGTAAAAGTGAGAATATTATTGATGGAGATGTACAAGATTTTTGTTAAAATGTGAAATTACAAAATAGAAAGTATTGATTTATAAGGGTTTGCGATATTGAATATTTAAATAGAATCTGGTTTTATATTAATTAGGGGGTAAATAAAAATGGATATTAAAGATAAAAGTTTAGAGTTTCAAAAAGGTTATATTTATCATAATGATGAATTAATCAAAATATGGAATAATGCAGTTAAATATGATCTATCTTTTAATACACTTATTGTTATGCTGAATGATTTTATTAAAGAATCTATTGATACAGTAAATGAAACTGAAAATTTTACTTATAAATGGTAAGGAGGAAATATAAAATGTTTGATCAGTTAATTCAAAATATGGTTTTTGGTAAAAAAGTTACTTATAAAAATGAAGAATATTTTATTGTTTATGCTATTGAAAATAATTATTATTTAGCGGTAAAAGTTATGTCTGATTTGCCATCACAAGTATATTTAATACAAGTTGATGATATGTAAATTATAATTTATTCAAAGGAGGAAAATAAAAATGGGACATATGACTACAGTAACATTTCTTAATGATGGGTTTGACCAAATTGAGCAAAATCCTAAACAGTTTGTTGATGCAATTAAACTAGGTATGTACGGAATTGATAAACATAATAGAAATTCTAATAGAAAATTTATTACTACTCATGGTATTGGATATCATGGTAATTTAGTAGAAGTTGCTAAATCTCATCATGCAGATGATTATAGATTGTACTTGGTTGGTAGAAATACAATGACTACATTTGGTTATGCAAATGAAATTGACGATATTAAATATAGAAAAGAATTAGTAGAAATGGCGAAATGGATTATTAAGGATGAAGAAAAGAGAATTAAGGAATTAGAGAAAAAGATGGAAGAAAATAACTAATGGAAGGATTTAATATTGAAAATCAATATTACGATGATGATATAATTTTTTGTTATTATGCTCAATCTCATAAGGTATGTAATGGTGAATGTGGATTAAAATGTCAAGTATATAAAGATTGGTTGGAATTAAATAAAAGATATTTTAAAAATATTATAGAAGGATGATTTGGTTATGAATTTAAGAAAGAAATATTTAAAATTAATTAAACAATTAGACGAACAATATTGTATTTATTGTGATGTATATTATTGCATACCATGTAAAGATTGCGGTTATTGTTGGTTGAGTGAGAGTGATATAGATTATTGTGAAGAGAATGGATTTATTTATTGATTATTGGGAATAATAAAATTTAAAAATAATTTAAAATAGTGAAAAATAATCCTTGACAATTAAACAGAATACTAATATAATAGTAAACAGATACAGCAATAATTATTAACGAAGTAATGAATATAATAAAAATATAAATTAAAAGGAGATTATAAACATGTCAAATTTTAAAAATTTCAAAGAATTATTTCAAAAGAATTTTAAGGAGTTAACAAAAGATGCCAGTCATTTATTTCAAGTAGAATTAAACAAAGATGAATTATGGGATAAAATTTACCTCGATAGTTTTAAACCTGAAGATAATCAAATATTTAGACAAAGAAGAGAGTACGATTGCGGTTGTTGTAGACAGTTTATTAAAAATATCGGCAATGTAGTTCTCTTCAAAGATAATAAAATTAAAACTATTTGGGATTTTGATGCAAAAAGTACAACATTCCAACCTGTAATAGATGCTATGGATAAATATGTAAAATCTCATATTGTTTCAGATGTGTTTGTTAGTAAATTAAATAAAATTGGTACAGACAAAAACTTTGAACAATTAGAAAATGGACAAATTAATACATGGGAACATTTTTATCTTGAGTTGCCAAATAAGTTTTTAGATCGGTCAGGAAAATCAGAAGGTGAAATTAAAGGTGAATTTAGAAGTACAAGAGATGTATTTAAGGGATCATTAGATAAAATTACGGAAGATAGTTTACTTACTGTGTTAGAATTAATTTCTCAGAACAGCTTGTATAAAGGTGAAGAATGGAAAGGTGTATTAACAGAGTTTCTAAAATATAAGAAAGAATACGATAAATTAGAAACAATAGAAGAAAAAGAAAATTATACATGGGAACAATCAGTTAAAGTTGGCGGTGTTATTGGTAGGATCAAGAATCACTCAATTGGGACATTATTATTAGATATTAGTGAAGGAATGGATTTAGATAAAGCGGTAACTAGATATGAAAAGATTGTGGCTCCTGAGAATTATCACCGTCCCAAGGCAATATACACACAGAAAATGCTTAATGATGCAAAAAATAAAATTATTGAATTGGGATATTTAGAATCATTAGATAGAAGATTTGCACAGTTAGGTGATATTACTGTAAATAATGTATTGTTCTCAAATAAAGATTCTGCTAAGAAAATGTCTGGTGGATTAGATGTATTTGATCAAATGGAAAAAGGTATTCCTCTTAATCCTAAGAAATTTAATAAAGTTACAGAAATTTCAATTGACGATTTTATTGCAAATGTATTACCTACTACACAAGAAATTGAAGTATTTTTAGAAAATAAACATGTTAGTAATATGGTATCTCTTATTGCTCCAGAAAATAAAGATGCAAAAACTATGTTTAAATGGGACAATAATTTTAGTTGGGCATACACAGGAAATATAACTGATAGTAGTATGAAAGAAAGAGTTAAATCAGCAGGTGGGAAAGTAGATGGAGTATTGAGATTTAGTATTCAATGGAATGATGACAAGTATGATGGAAATGATTTAGATGCTCATTGTATTGAACCAAATGGATTTGAAATCTATTATGGAAATAAAGTTAATAGATATACTACTGGAGAATTAGATGTAGATATAATTCATCCTAATATAAATGAACCTGCTGTTGAGAATATAACTTGGACTGATAAAAATAAGATGCAAGAAGGTGTTTATAAATTTTTTGTCCATAATTATACTCATAGAGGTGGAAGAGAAGGATTTAGTGCAGAAATTGAATTTGATGGACAAGTGTTTAATTTTGAATATAATAAAGAAGTAAGACAAAATGAAAATGTTCAAATTGCTGAAGTTACTTATAGTAAGAAAAATGGATTTAGTATTAAGGAGAAGTTGCCATCTAATACATCTAGTAAAGAAGTATGGGGATTGAAAACTAATCAATTTGTACCTGTGAGTGTGATTTGTTATAGTCCCAATTACTGGGGAGAAAATAAGGTTGGTCATAAGCATGTGATGTTTATGCTGAAGAATTGTAATAATTTAGAAAAACCTAATGGAATGTTCAATGAATATTTGAATCAAGAACTAAATCAGTATAGAAAAGTTACAGAAGCACTTAGTTCAAAAATGGCAGTTAAAGATACAGAAAATCAACTTAGTGGTTTAGGTTTCTCATTAACTAAGAGAAATGAATTAATAGTTAAAGTTAAAGGACAGATTGAGAGAATGTTGAAAATTAAGTTTTAAGGAGGTGGTAAAATGGAAGGGTAATATAAATTATACTATTAACAAAGATGTTTTATATAAAAGTTATTAATTATAAATAAAAAAGGAGAAATGATTATTATGACAACTACAATGAACATGTTTGAATTTGCAACAAAAATGAAATTCCGCTATCCATTTAAGGGTGTTATTAACACTGAAGATTTGACCGATTTATCATTGAATGACTTAAATGTTGTTTACCAAACTTTAAAGAAACAACAAAAGCAAACACAAGAAGAAAGTTTACTAGAAATTAAATCTCAAGAAGATCAGGAGTTAGATGTTAAAATTCAAATTGTAAAACATATTTTTGATGAAAAAGTAAATGAAAGAGAAATGAAACTTAAAGAAAAAGAATTTAAACAACATGAACAAAAGATTATGGCAATTATTGCAAGAAAACAAGATGCAGAGTTAGAAAATATGTCCATTGAGGAATTGAATAAGATGATTAGTAAATAGTTTTAAATAGTAGGGAGTATGTTTGCATTACTTCCTACTAAAGTAATAATAAATATAATACATAAAAAGGAGAAATTAAAAATGTACAATCAAATAAATGAGCAAATTAAAAAAGCAATGAAAGCGAAAGATAAAAATAAATTATCTGTGTTAAGGATTCTCAAAGCAGATATTATAGTTAAAGCAAAAGAATTAAGAGTGTCAGAGGATAAACTTAGCAAAGATATATTGATTACTGTGATTGAGAAAACTTTGAAGAAATACAAAGAAGAATTGACTTTTGTAAAAAATGAGGTAAAGATTATAGAATTAAATTATGCTATTGTATTACTTGAATCATATTTGCCTGAGAAGTTAAGTATTGATGAATTGAAGGATGTTATTAATAAGGTTGTTGAGAGTGTAAGTAATGCTGGCAATAATATTGGTATGGCAATGAAAGTTTTGTCTAAGGAATAAAAAGGTAAAGCAGACATGAAAGAAGTTAAGAAACTAGTTGACGAATATTCTAAAAATAATAAGTAATATGAAGGAGATAAAATTATGAATGATAAGTACAATCAAATAGTAGGAATACTTGAAACTTTAAATAGAAAACAAGCACTTCAAATATTAGGTAATATATTATATAAAGAATATGATCTTCGTACTGCAAGCAATATAGTAAGCGAAGATTGTGAGCCTTATTTAAGAAAACTAATGTTTGAAGATTATTTCTATGACGAGGGAAATGAAGATAATGGATTTATTGAATTAAAAACTATTTTAAAAGCAGTAGAAGAAATTGTTAACTGTGATGATTATTTGAGCAGAAGTATTAATTTAAACCATTTTGTAAGAAGAGAAACAGATGAAGAAAGGGAAGAGAATGGTCATAGTGATGGTGTAGAATGGTGGGTTAAAGATGATACATTGGATATTGATAAATTATATATTGGGTTTGAGAGTTAATCAAAAATTGAAAGGAGAAAATATAATATGAAAAATATTGATAAAATAAGATTACACTTGCAAAAAGAATTAGAAGATAATATTAAATATATTTTAGAAAATGAATGTCCATGTCATTATGATTTAAAAGGTTTTGATGAAGATGACAATGATGAAAGATGTTACGATAATAATAAAGATAAAGAAAGTTGTAAAAAATGTTGGGAATTGGAAATTATAGAGTAAAAGTAAAATTATAAATCTTTATAAATTAAAGGTTTATAGAACTTGATATTAATACCAAACAAATCATTTAACACGATTTTTAAGGAGGTTGTTTTTAATGTCAGTAAAACAACGTAAAAAACCAATTTTAAAAGGTGAAGATGCTCAGAGGTTTTTAGAGAATGAAAAAATTGTGGATGAAAAATTAAAAACATTAACACTAGAAAAAAATGCTTCAAGCAATAGCAAAATATGAAACTTGTTTATATAGTTGTGCTATTGAGGATAATGATTTTGCAAATAAACATATTGATAAGATTAAGGATATGGAATTGTTAGAAAAGTATAAATATTTAAAAGGTGTGTTTGATAGGTTGGAAGAAGAATATAATTAGGAGGAAATAAATTGTTAAAATCTATTAAATTTATTAGTGCAGTATTTGACTATGATAATAAACATAATATGGAATGTTTAGGTATATTAGATAAAAATAATGATGAGATTATAGGAACAATTTATTTTGATAAAGAATTTGGCATTGAAGAATTTTTAAATAATTATGCAATTGTTAAGTTAGAAAGTAAAGGAGAAAAATAATAATGATTTCTTATGATAAAGCAAAAAGATTAAAGGAATTAGGATTGCAGTGGCAACCTAAACGTGGAGATTGGCATAAAGCAGATTATTGGCCTAACCCTATTTTATTTACAATTAATACATTAAGATTAGATGATAAAGAGATTGAATGTGTAATAGAAAATGTTAAGAAAAATACTTGGTTGCCTAGTTTAGATCAAATGTTAGATATGTTTGAAAACAATTGGGAATTATATAGAACATATGATAAAAATAATTATGTATTTGAATATAGAATTAGAGGTGTATGGTATGCATCTCAAGGAGACTCAAAAGAAGATGTTGTTGCAGATGCTTTAATTAATTTATTAGAGTGTAAGTAGGTGTAAAAAATTATGAAAAATAAAGTAAATTGCTATATTATAAACTTATTTTTTATTGTTTTATTAATTGGAGGGAGTATATTTGTAGGTAATATGATTGCAGAATCATGGAATAATTTAGGTATCTGGTCAATATTATATTGGATTATAGGTAGTTGTTTTTATTTGTGATGATGATTGTTGATGGTTATATTAAAAGTAGATTCTTTAAAAAGTAATATTATAAATTTAAAGGGGAAATATTATTGAAAATAAAAAATATAGATGAATTATGTGAAGATTATCTTGAAGAAAATGCAAGTATGAATACATTAGCAAAAAAATATAATTGCAGGATAGAAACAATAAGAAATAATTTACATAAGTCAGACAATAGAAATGTTATAGAAAAATTAAATAGTAAAAAGACAATAAAATTAAAAATTGACTACGAAGAATTATATAATGAATATTTAAAAAATAATATTACATTAGAAATATTATCTAAAAAATATAAATGTAGTATAACAACTATATGGGAATATTTAAATAAAAGTAATAATAAAAATGTTTATAAAAAATTAAGAAAGAATAAACCTTCTGAGGTAAAAATTTTAAATAAAGAACAAATTATTGTTTTAGCAAATAATACTGAAGAAGAATATATATTCCCAATATATTTATATGATATAATAAAACAAACTTCATGGGGTGAAGTAGATAATAAAAAAGGTTCTAAATATTTAAGAGGTAGTGTTAAAGGTAAAATTATACAAGCACATTATTTAGTAATAGGATGTCCATTAAAAGGATACGAAGTTGATCACATAGATAGAAATACTAAAAATAATATGCCTAATAATTTAAGAATTGTGACTAAAAGTATAAATAATCATAATAAAAAAATACAAAAAAATAATACTACTGGATATAAAGGTGTTAGTTATAATAAGAAAAGGAATAGATATAGAAGTACAATAAAAATAGGGAAAGAAACAATTGATTTAGGTTATTTTATAATGAAAGAAGAAGCGGCATTATCATATTTTAACATAAAATATAATTTATTAGGATATGAATATATGACGGATTTAGAAATTAAACAGTATAATGATTTACTTACATATTTTATAATTAAAAATTAAAGGAGATATATTATTATGAAATTAAATTATAATAATGAATTAATTCAATATTTTATTGTTAATTCTGATTTAAACATTAGTTCAGGAAAACTTGCTGTCCAGATAGTGCATGTAGCAACTATAATTACACATGAAATAACTAAATTAATGTATCAACCATTAAGTGAAAATGAAGCAATATCTGAAGCATATTTTAATCCTAATATATTGATTAGTATTGATGATTGGATAAAATGGTATGATAATGGTAAAGGTCAAAAGAAAATTATATTAGCAGGGAAAGAGAAACGGCTATTAAAATTAATCGATCAAGGGTTTTATTATATTCGTGATAATGGGAATAATGAGTTAGATTTCGGGACACTTACGGCAGTAGGTTTACCACCTATGAAAAGAAGTGAAGCACAAAAATATATTAAGAGATTGCAATTATATAAAGGAGAGAATAACCATGTTTCATAAATCAGAATTAGAGAAAATAAATAATTATTTATCATTATTAGCATGTGGAGTGAAAGATAATGGATTAATTAAAGAAGAAGAAGAAAGGGAAGTATTAAATTTATCATGTAAATGTCTTGATATTATTGATGCCATTAATATAGAGAATGGAATAATAACACTAACACCATTTATGTATGAAGTACCATATGGAGATCATAGAAAATACATAGTTTATTCTGTTAATTGTAGTAATCCAAATAAACATTCTAATTTTCTTCAAGGATATTGGAAATGTACCCATTGTGGAGAAGGTAGCCAATTTCGATTCTATGAAGATAGTTTTGCTCCTAAATATTATACAAAATGTCCTAAGTGTGGGAAAAATTTTGTTGTTATTGATGATTCGATATATGAAGAAGAGGAGTAATTAAAATGAAACTTGTAACAAGTCCTGAATTAGAGTATTTTAGTAACTATTTTAATGAAATATGTGATAAATATAATGGACAGTGGATTGCAATAAAAGGTGATAAAATAGTTGGTTATGGTGATACATTAAATGAATCACATGAAATGGCAAGAAGTAATGGATATGAAAAGTTTTTGACTACAAGAGCGAATAGAGATGGTTGGAATTGTGATTATGTGAGTTTGTTAGAATAGGAGGAAAATACAATGGAATATGAAAAGTGTTTAAATTGTAACGGTAGTGGAGTAGATTCAGTTTTTTATACAGGTGGAGGTGTAACAAGGCAATTTACATCTACTTGTACATATTGTAGAGGAAAGGGTTATGTAATAAAAGAAATTAATAAAGAATATAAAACGAATCATGAATGGTTAGAAAGAGATTCCAAATCATGACAAAAGGCAGACTTGGTAATGAATGGGAAGTTGACAAACCCTATAAATCAATACTTTGTAAAACTAGGATTATTAAACAAAGGAGAATAAAAATGAGAACAGCAATTTATGCAGGTAGTTTTGATCCATTTACAAATGGACATTATGATATTTTTAAACAAGCAAATGAATTATTTGATAAAGTATATTTAGTTTTTTCAGATAATCCTTCAAAGAAAAGAAATTATGATATTAAACTTATGATGTGTGCAGTAGAATTTTATTTACAAGATCAATATATAGAAGGATATAAAATATTACCTTCGGATAAATTAATTAGTGATTTAGCAAGAGAATTAAATGCTACATATTTAATTAGAGGATTAAGAAATCCTAATGATTATATCTATGAAGAAAACATTGCAAAAATAAATAAAGAACTTAATCCTGATTTAAATACTATCTATTTCAGAACAGATAATGAGATAATTTCATCTACAATGGTTAAAGAATTATTTAAATATGGTAAGGATATATCAAAATATGTTAACC
>Ga0209728_1001719_pt1 | contig 12561 bp, 28 predicted proteins | sample RifGroD1_FD_183997 | JGI IMG/M metagenome (GOLD analysis project Ga0209728, IMG submission 183997) | Groundwater microbial communities from Rifle, Colorado, USA - Groundwater D1 (SPAdes) (version 2) | ecosystem: Environmental > Aquatic > Deep subsurface > Groundwater | place: Rifle, Colorado... | reverse complement strand
TTTAAGAGAAGCTTTTTGGGGTTTTGGTTCTATGGGGCATAAGAATATTGATTCTCATATAGAGTGGGCACTAAAAAGAGCGGATAGAGTTTTCACAATAAATTGGAATTCTTTAAAATTCTAGTCAAATGAAATGAAATACGAATTTGAATTGATTATAAATTAAGAAAGAAGGTTTTTAAAATGTTAGATTATGCAATTTATGTCTTAAAAGAAAAATTGGAACAACTAGAAAATGGAGAAAAATCTAAACATATGGAGAAAATTGAACAATTGCGTTTAGCTATTTCTATATTGCAATCACAGAAATAAACCTTGCAGAGTGGTAGAGCGTATAACAACCGCGCTCTATTAATGCACAGAGCAGGTCACAAGTCCTGCTGAGATGCTAAAGGAGGTTAAATCTTATGAATAAATTTGAATTAGTCTTAGAATTATTAAAACTCACAAACTTTAGTGAAGAACTTTTAATGAGTTATTCTTCTGAAGAACTTGAAGAAACATACAACAACCTAAAAGATGGCACAGATGAACCAAATTCCACGGACTCTGTAAACCTTAACACATTGAAAGGAATTATAGGTGAAGAATGTTATTGGATTGGTCAAACTATCACATTAGATGAAGCGAGAAATGGAATTGATGAAGTAAAAGAAATTCGTACTATGTTTAAAGATTTTTCAGAACAGACTAAGGAATGGCATTTAGGAAGGATAAAACACTTCGTTAACAATCCTAATTTAATTGATCCTATAACAATTGACGATAATTGTTGCGGTAATGTTCAAATCATCGACGGGAATCACAGATATTTAGCAAAATTAATCCTAAACCATGACACAATTGATTGCTCATATAGTGGTTTGGTGTCTACTTTGGATTATTTGAAAATACTTTAAAACTTACAATTGCAAGGATAAAATATTAACAAATCAAAAAATTTTATCCTTGCATTACGTGACGTATCGTGATATACTTATAACAATCAATCAAAAGGAGATCAAAAGTTATGGCAGCAAAAGTAATACTAAAATTTGATGTTTTACCTAAAGAAAAGGAAAGACTTGAAACCATTTGCAAATCATTAAGTATAACCAAGATTGAATTTTTACGTCAGGCAATACGAGAGGCAGAATCAAAAATTGAATTAGAAAGGAATGATTAAGAATGTTCAATCATTATGAAGAGGAAAAAGTCATGGGAGCAAGAATTCAAAAAGTCGAGAATACTATCAATAAAATTTTAGAAGGTTGTGAAAATTGTCCAGAAATCCAATTTGGTTGGAGTGGTTCCAGCATTGATGTATACTTATCTGGTGGCAATTATCAAATCAGAAATTTATTAGAAAGTCATTTTGTAAACAGCAAGAAATACAGAAGCGTATCAATTTCAAATAATGACACTAAAAAAACTATTAGTTTTTATTTAAAATGAAAGCAGGTAATGTAAAATGAAGTATGACAAAGAAACGTTTGAGGAAATGATTAAAGACTGGCAAGCAGACAATTCTCTCGAATATGATGATTTAGAAATTGAAGAAATTTACTTTGATGAAGATGCTCAAGAATGGGGTGCTATTGCAAACAATGATAAAAATTCATATTCTCTAACAGATGATGGAACAGGGAATATTATTATCAATTATTCAGGAAGTCGTTAACAGAGGACTACAGCCTAAAAACTGTAGTAATGTGCAAGGCATTGTTCCAAGTCATGCCTAAACTAAACCTGTTAGCTCTAAGGGAGCAAGGTAAAAGGAGTTTTAAAAATGAAAACAATCACTGTAAAAGGTTTTGAACTTCAAAAAGAAATCACAGGACAATGTATTTTAAGTGAATTACAATGGTCTGAAAATGTTGAAGATTTCCATCACTTAAAGAATGGTCAGTATGCCACAACACAAACGCCCACAAAACATTTTGAAGAAGTATGGGAGGTTGAAGGGGAAAAGATCAATGTTTATAAATATATTAGACAAATTGGCAAATGGATTAATGGGAAAAATGAAAAGATATTTAAGTCAACAGGGGAATCTATTGAATATGTCGTATTCCCTGAAGATTATGAAATATTAGTATCTATTTAATATTTAGGTTGAGAATCTTACTTTTCAGGCTCAACCCATTACGAAGGTGAAGACGATGGAGGAAAAGACTATATTCTTCCTGAAGGTTACGAAGTAGCAGAAGCAATGATGGGAGAAATGCAAATCTACAATGCTAAAGGTGAATATTGCGAGATAAGCAAAAAGTTCAATTCGCCTTGTCTTGTGACTTCTGAAGGCGAAATTATGTTAGCACAAGTAAAGTGATTAATTGTATCTGGAGAATAGGCAATAACAATCACACCATAGCAGAACACTATAACAGGTTGTTGCCTTCCTTTCGAGGTAAAGTTGATTAAATATGAAGGAGTGGAAGGAAATGGAATTTCAAAGTATAATTAATTCGGTCAAGAAATCTTGTCATTGTAAAGAGTGTGGAAATTTATTAATTGTAGTTGATAAAACCGCTGAAAGATCATTCTGCGTAAAATGCAATAAATTTGTAAAGTTTACTATTGATACTTTAAAACAATTTTAATTGAAGGAGTATTTTTAATAAGAAAGGAATGATTAATTATGTATAGTGGAATTCAGGAGCGTATTAATAAAATCAAAAAACTGTCTGACCAAGAGAAAGAGGAATTGAGAGAATCTATTTATTATCATCATGATACATGCCGAAAATATTTACTTGAAAATCCCAATGTATCAATTGTAATTAGAAACGCTTTAGAGGATAGAATGATCATGTTGAACAGTGCAATTAGGAAATTATAATCTTAGGGCATTTAAAGCCCTTCTGAGCGTCAATAATGTCATACAGCCACATACCCATAACACCAAGACTATGGACGTTCAGGAGAGTTCTGAAGACTCTAAAATAAATTTATAGGAGGTTAATTATTATGACAAGAAGAAATATTATTCTTAAATTAAGAAATGGTAAATTATATGTGACTCCTGAATTCAATGGAGACAAAAAAGAATTTGAACTTAGGGAAAGCTTAACAGACATAAAGAGTATGGATAATTACTCAAAGAATTGGGAGGAAGTTTTACAGGATTTTGAAGGAATAACAACTTTAGAACAATTTAAAAATGCAAGCGAACAAGCACAGAATTATGGTAAATCATTTTTAGGTTATATTGATATTTTACCAGTCGAAGAAATAAGCAATATTGAAGAAGTGGAAAATGATGAAGTGTATCTGATTGAAAATGGAATTATTTCACTACTACAAGCAATTTAGGGAATATTAATTCCCTTCTGAATACCTTGTAACGCTTATAACAGACCATAACATGAGTTTGCCGAGGTATTCAAAAGAGTATTAACTACTCTAAAATAATTTATTGGAGGAATGTAAAATGAGTTATTTAATTATTTTTGAAACAAAATTTATTAAATTATCAGATGGTAGACTTTTGCATTTAGACAGAAGTGGTTGCAATAATGATACATCAGGAAGAGACAGAGGGGATTTTGCAGGTAAAATATATACCTATGAAGAATTGCAAAAACACGTTATATCTTTTATGGAAAGCGAAAAAACAGAAGGTTGGGAATTGAAAATCGGAAGCAAATTTGCAACATATCAAGATTATGGGAAACATTTAGCAACAATGGCAAACAGGGCAAAGACTTATGAGGAATTCAACAATGAAAGATATTTTTATGCGACTAGATATGATGGAGTTGAATTGCTACAACCTGAAAACAAAACATTAACTGCAAAAGAATTCGATCAATACTGGTCTGATAATTATGGTAAAACCTATTCGTATAGAAGGTTAACCACAAGACTGAACAGCGAAGAAGAAATTATAACATCATTAGAGAATAATAAACCAATTAGTTTTTATGTCGGTAAGAAACATCAAACTCGTAAAACGGCATAAAGTACCACTTCATTTGCTTATGAAGAGCTTATGCTCTTTGCTCAATTCTTGTATAACAAATTGAATATAAGGGTTGATCAAAGGATATAAACAAAATCATATATCCTAAAATTAAAAAGGGAGGTAGCACAATGTCTTATAAAATTCTTAATCAATACATAATCAATACATAATCATTTGCCAACGTCAAGAAGTTCCTGCTAATTTCTCTGGTCTGATTGCTTTCAATGCAATATTTAAAAAATAAAATTAATGAAAGAAGGTATTTAAAATGGCAAAAATCAAAGGTAGTAAAAAATTATCCACTCTCCCTGTATCAAAACTAAATTCCCTGTACTTAGGCAAGGAAATGGTCTATAGATTCTATCCAGGAAACATTATCCATATTGCGTATTTAGGCGGTTTAGATCATGTACCATATTGTGAAGTGCGTCTAAGAATTTGGAATAATCGAACAGTAACTAAGATCATGAAATTATCTGATGTTGTATTAGTTTCTTCTGGGAAAGTGAAAGTAGCTTAATTTGTGTAACTTATGGATACATGGTATAATATATAAATTCAAATATAATTATTACAAATGTTATTATACCATGTAAAAATTAAGGGATATAAATTAATTATCTTATTTTATCAATAACAGAGGAGGGCAGGAGCATCATGTCAAATATATTAAAATTAAATGCTGAGATTATCGCTCAAGAAGCAAGTCTGAAAGATTTTCATTATACTGGCGATAATATTTTTTCTTATGATGATTGGGGAAAGAAAGGTTATAGACCAGTAAGAGGACAGCAAGCATTTATTAAACCTTATTTATGGACTATGGGAGAACACAGAAGGAAGAAGATTGTTGGACTCTTTACGAGTGAACAAGTGCTAAAGGTTAGTTAGATATGGTATAATCTTGTAAATGGTATAACAATCATAACACGAACATTCGAGAGTTACAAAGACTTCTTAAATTAATTAAATTGGAGGATTAATTATGAAAAGGATATTTGAAAGAGGTGGGAATATTAGACAATTTAATGGCGAAGCTGGTTATGGTGTATATGCGTATGTAGCTCCCAGTAATGCAATGAAAAAATATTATACAGGCAATGGAGAAACATTATACAAAATAATACCTAAAGACGATGCAATATTTTTAGATTTCACAAATGATGATTATTTGCTTAATATGTTAATTGATTACATGAGAGAACATACTAAGAAAATGGGAAAAGAAATGCAATTTTATACTCCTCCAAAAATTAATAAAGCTAATTACCAAAGATATGGAAACATTCTTGAAGAATTTATTATGAATAATTATTCTGATGTAGATGGTTGGATTGTTCAGCATAAAGGAATTGGTATCCCAACAGGGAAGCAGGTAGTTATTAGAAATTTAGATTCTGTAAATATTTTATAAGTCCTTTAGCGTCGATACCTACACCATTTAAGCTATAACAGCGATGGTATAATGGTTGCAGGTATTAATGCTAAAGTCCTTGTGATGGGCTAAAATAAAAGAAAGGAGAAGGAATACTAAGTATTAAAATATAAAATATTAAGAAAGAGGTAAGGATAAAAATAATGAAAATGACAAGGGAAGAACGTAAAAAATACAATTATAGCTTAACTCATAGAATAAATACTAATGGTGAAAAAGAAAAATATTGTACTGGTTGTAAAATATGGAAACTTATGAACTTAGATAATTTTTATAAAGGGTCATATACTTTAGCTGACGGATTTCATCCTCAATGCAAAGAGTGTGCTAAAGAAAAGGCAAAAATAAATAAGAGTAATAATAAGGAGAGATATTCTGAATACGATAGACAATATCGTGCAAGAGATAATAACAAAGAGATTATGAATGAAAGAAGTAGGCAATGGATGATAGATAATCGTGAATATTCTAAGAATTATATTGAAGCATGGAGAAAATCTGAAGAGGGTAGAATATGGTGTAATGCTTATACTATTGATAGAAGTAAGCAACATCTACATAAAATATCTGAAAAAGAATGGGTTGATTGTAAAAATTATTTTAATAATGAGTGCGCTTATTGTGGAATACCATTAGAACTACATAAAGAAATAGTTGGGCAAGATTTACATAAAGAGCATAAGGATCACGATGGGGCGAACGATCTATCCAATTGTGTTCCTGCTTGTAGGTTATGTAATAGCACAAAACACGATAAGGAATTTGATGATTGGTATAACGAAACTAATTTAAACTATACTGAAGTTAGATATAATAAAATAATTAGATGGACTACTAAGGATTATAAGAAATTTATTAAACCAAAAAAGGAGTTGGTGAAGGTATGATAATATAGTATAATAAAATGATGAGTAATAGATATTATCACATATTTTTATTACTCATTATTTAACATATTTATCATATTATGGATGTTGAAACCCTTATAACAGTAGGGTTACAGAGGTTAACAATTTAAATATGAAAGAAGGTAATTTAATGTTGAAAACAAAAATTGCCATAACAAAATGGATTAGAGAAAATTTTATTAATGGAGAAATCCTTGCCGAGTTTATAGAGTTTGCTAATTTGCATGAGTTTATTTTAGAAGGAAGAACATTAAAGTCAGAATATATGGAAAAATACGAGACTTGTAGAGAAAAGTATTTATCAGTCTTTAACAGCATTAAAGACTACCCTGAAATAGAAATAGTCGAACGGTTTGGAAATGAAACCCATAAGACAATGAGGACACCTTTGAATTACATGTGGTATATGTATGCAAATGATGCTAAAAAGAGAAATAAACTGTTTAAAATAGCATAAATAGCAAGTTTAAATTTAAATATGAATTGAAATATGAAAGGATTGATTAATATTATGTTTACTATTACACACATTTGGATTAATGAGAAAAGCCTAATACCAGAAGCAATTTGTAGAGTTTCTGGATTATATGAAACAATTGAAGAGGCAAGAAAAGGATTGCATTTGTGGTTTATGAAAGTTCCTAATAACGGTTGTGAAATATTCCAGATCACGGAAGATCAATATTCTTTTCTAAGCCCAAATGGAAAGTCAAGAGGATTTGTAGAAATACAACTAATTGAAGAATAATCCAATGCTAGGAAATTAAATTAAGGGAGAGTGTATTAATATGTTTGAAGGATTGCCGGAACTCTGTTACTCAAAAGAGCCAATAAGTGGAAAGACGATTATTTTACAGCGTGGTCAGGAAGGTTATAACAATCTTGAAAATGGTTATGAACAATTAAATCCTGAAGAAATGAATGAAAAATTGGAAGTAACAAAAGCACAGTCAGCAGCAATGTTAACAGGTTCAATGTTTGGTTGGGATGTGCCAGGAGCAAATCCAGAAGCATATGATGAGAATGGAAATTTCAAAAGTAAACCAAAAAAGAGTAAAAGCAAATAACAAATAACACTGGTCTGAGCCAGCCTAAAAAGACCTTTAGCTCAGAGCGTTAGCAGGGTTTATAACAATCCTGCTAGGTGGTAAACTTACAAAGGAAGAAGTGAAATCATGAAGAAACTTTATAACATTAAACTCATAAAAAAGATAATATCAGAATCATTAAACAATCAAGATATACATTTTTACATGGGCAAATGTAATAAACGGATCTGAACTTTATGCGACTAAAGGAAATAATAATGTGATTATCTTATTTAAACGAAGAAAAGAAATTATTTCTTTAACTGTGACAAAAGAATTTGCCAAGGAACATTTTCAGATTATTGGAAACGGAGTAATGAATCAAGAAGGAGTTGAAATAAGCAAATACATAAATCAAGAAAATGATTTAAGGTAAATCCAAGGAAAAGTAAAGTTTATCTGAGCAAAGAAAGGAAGTATATAAATGTATAATATTAAGAATTCAATTAAAGAGATGATTGAGATTGCTGGTGAGGTTGATGGCGAATGGGGATCTGCTAAGACAAAAGGAGAAGAACAAAAGGTAATTTTGAAATTATGGAGAGTAATAGATATTATCAATGATATAAAAGATGACTTAATTGATAAGGTATCGGATTAATCTGTGCTAGTGATTTAAGCCCATGAACTCTATAACAGACATCATATATAACAGCAGGGCATATGGGGTTGTGGGATTATATTATAGCGTTGGTTGCTAAATAAATTAATTAGGAGGAGTTAAAATGTTAACAGAACAAAGATGGAATGCTTTTCAAAAAGATAGACTTACTGAAACTGAGATTGGTAAATTTGTACTTTGTCAGGCGAAAGAAGATAATATCACTAGATTGTTCATTCATCAATTTAGTAAATGGATGTCTGCATTCACAAAAGAAGGTTGGTGGGATACTTTTACCATATGTGAAAAATCATGTGTGAAAGGCTTTTATCTTTGTCAGATTGAGGAATTTAAAATTGATAAAAATGGATACTTAAATATGGTTGTCTATCCAAATAAATTTATTGGTGAGGTTATAGATGAAGACGCTATAGCTTGGGATTATTTGCATATGACTAATAAATTTGCAGATAAATATAAATCCCAACACTGGAGAGCAAGATTTAACTTTGCTAATCTTAATAATATTTTCAACGAAAGATTTGAAGCAAGTGGATATTCTAATATGGAAAACTTTATTTTTGCAGGTTTTATACAAGGGGAAATTACTCTCGAAGAAATATCTGATGCACTAGAAGAAAAATATGAAATTGAAAAACTTGCAGAAGATATTAACGGAAACCTTAAAAAATATAGTGAAAAATATCCACTTCTTGTTAAGAAACTTCCTAAAGATGAATCATGGGGTATGTATATGACTAGGTGTACGGTTAACTATTTACAAGATAAGTCTTATGAATATGATAGGCTTAAACTTGGAAATGAAAATAACATACTCAATCAAGTGGAAGAAGTATTTAAATATTGGGAGGAAGTTCATAAAGTTCAAAAGGAAAAGAAAAAAGCTGAGAAGAAACTTGCCAAGAGCAAATAAAATGTTATTTTTATGTGGTTGAATTGAAAGGAGAATAAAAATGGAAATCAAACATTCTTGTTGGTGTTGCCTCCTGCTTAATATGGATAAAGCAGAATCTAAATCTTGTAATCTAGGACACAAACTTAAATTTATCTTCAATATCAATGAATGCTCAGACTGGGATGGTTAATATTTATTTTTATATTTATCCTAGAATCTATTGCAATAAATTCTAAAAGTGATATAATAACATTAATTAAGAAATAAAATTCTAGAAAGAAGGTACATATATGGTAGATGAAAAACTTCTTGCCAAAATCCATAACTTATTCAAACTTGCTGAAGGTAACACTAATCCAAATGAAGCACAAAATGCAATGCTAAAAGCTCAACAATTAATGGCTCAAAACGGAATTGAACAATCAGAAGTAGACCAGATTATCAAACCAAAAGAAATCTTATCAGAAAATATAACTGAATTCGGCAGACTTTCATGGTGGGAGAAACAATTATCACTAATCATTGCAAGGAATTTCCGCTGTGAAATATATATCAAAAAAGCAAAATCAGGTGGATCAATCGTATTCTTGGGACTCAAAGATGATGTTCAATTGGCTAAAATGGTTTATAATTTCTCAATCATAGCAATCCAAAACGATACTGTAAACTTCGTGAAGAAATATAAGAAATATCATGTGGTTTACAATGTTGGTGTAAAGAATGATTTTATGCGGGGATTTATTAACGGATTGGATGAAAAATATAAAGAACAGGTAAGTCAGAATAATTGGGGATTAATACTAGTTAAAGATCCATTAGTTCAGAAAGAAATGAATAAATTACACTTACGTAAAGAACAAGCAAGTAAAGTTAATATGGGTAATGATTCTAATGTATATGGCAAAGGATTTGAAAAAGGTAAAAACTTTAATTCACCAGTTGGAGCGATATGTTAGGGGATTTTATTCCCCTTTAAATTTAAAAAAAGAAAGAGGTTTTACTAATGAAAAATCAAACAAATGAACTGCTACATAAGGATTCTTTAGCCGAATCAGAGCAATTACTTGGTGGCAAACATTGGTCTAAATTCAATGAACTAGAAAAAGGATTATCAATGTTAAAATTCTTCGATGACAACAAAATAAAAGAAGAACATCTAAAGTCTTCAGGAGATACACACTGGGGAATCAAATGGGATGATTTCATCAAACTAATTGAAAACTATGGATTTGTAGAAGGTTTAAAATATGATTGGATTGCTCCAAAATACAAAGACAACGAAGAAGACAGAATTGAAAAAGCAATTATATATTATCATCAAGCAAAAGGTTTAGTTCTTTGGGCAACTTCATCATATGAAAGTATCAATGGCGGTAAGGTATATGGTATGGTTGATATAAAACCAGAAGGAGTTTCTGAAGTTCTCAAAGGATGTTCTCATGGTAGTTTTGGTAATTGGGATAGAGAGTCGCATACAACAATATTAAAGGACTCTACATACTTTGATTATGATATCAGAGAAGGTTTGATACATGTTCTGAATAGGATTGAAAGTGTAACTAATTTTGTTCCTAAATGGAATGATGATAAACCTTTCTTATGGTTTCTTGATTACTCAGAGGAAAAAAGTAAAGACTATAATTATGAAGAAATTAATCAAAGCAAGATTAATAGATGCCCGAAAGAACTTCAGGTTATAATTGGTGGTGAGAAATAAGGGGGAAATTAAATTCCCCCTTAACCTCTAAATAAATATTGAAGGAGTGATACATATGAAACAAGAAAACGGTTATACATTAATTGAAGTAGTAATTGTTTTGGCAATGGTTGGAATAGTGATTACTGTTGGATATGTTGGTTCATATTTTATATCTATGTTTTGGTAAAACAGATCAAAGGCAGATTTCCTAGTATCGTAATAATGAAAGGATGGATTAAGATGGAAAATTACACCCCTGAAAAACACGGAATAGTAACAGCAATTAGACTTTTCTATGAAAAAGACAGACAATCAATGGCAGAATTAGTTTTTTGTTTTGGTGGTACGGATATTATTGAGTGGACAAATATCTCTCAAAGAGAAAAATACAGTAAAGGAATTAATGGTTATACATTTTTCTTTGATGAAAGACAGGGAAACGATTTTGAAAGTTTTAAAAGATAATTTAAAGAAAGAGGTTTTAAAAATGGAAAAGCAAGAAATTCAAATGTTATTTAGCAAAGAAGTTCTTAAACAAATTAAAGATGAATCATTACAAAATATTGTTAGAGGAATTATTTTTAATCCTTCTAATAATATAAATTGGGATGATGCACTTGAAAGAATTTATGTTAATATGCCTGGATTAATTATGGACATGGAATAAAATATTTAAAGATGAGAGGATGGATTAGAAATGGACGAAAGTATTAAAAATAGTCTCAAAATTGAATTTGTGGATTATAATGGTGACAAACATGTTTATTATAATGAAAGACTAGCAAAAGGAAACAATCAAGTGGATTTCTTGGGAAATAGTTTTTTAAAATTCTTACATTCTCTTGGGTGGAATGAATTTACAGTAAATGATATTATTGAAACTATTTCGAATCAAATATAACATTTATCTGAAAGAAGGAGGAAATTCATGTCTTGTAATAATTGTGAAAATTTAATAAATGGTGGAATATGTGTAGGGACGTTTGACTGTAAAGAAGGAAAACCAACTGAAAATAACAAAAAACATTTCAGACATAATTGTTATTCAGATAGGTATTTAATAGACATAATCTGTCAAGAATGTCCACAGTACAATTCTTGTATGAATGAACACAATAACACCTTACCATTTAGGATATCGAGAAAAGTAGAAATTGAAACAGCAAAAAAATGGTCTGGACATGTATATGCAGAGGTTGAATTAAATGATGATGATACTATTAATATGATTCTATCATTTTCAGGAGCATGTATTATAATTAAAGACATCAAGGCAGAAATTAAAAGAAGATAAAATCACTCTTTTAAACTATTGATTCTAAATTATAAATTAAGAAAGAAGGTAGATTAAAATGAAACCATATTCATTAGTTATTAGTGTTATTTTAAAAAGTGGTAAAGAAAAAACATATACAAGTTATTCACCAGAAGCATTAACCAAGGAAAACATAGAACAAGTATCCGAACAATTAAAAAATATTATTGAATCCGTATGCAAAGAAGATTCATTAGGAGCTATAACATTGAAAATTTCTCCTAATAAAGAAGTATTGATTAATACCAAAGAAATTGCTTTGATAGAATTTGAAGTAGTTGAGAATTAACTGTAAATAATATTAAGACAGAGAATAAAAATAAATTCTCTGTCTTTTCTATTTTCTATTGATTTTATTTATTGATTATGATACACTATCGTTAGTAAGGTAAATATAATTAATCGGGAGGAATACATATTATGCAAGAAAATATTATTGGTAAATATTTAATTTCAAATGATAAAATTCAATGGAAATATGGTAATTCTTATACGAGAAGTTATGGAAGACATATGCCATTAACTCGTGCAAAACAAGAAATTAAGATTGGATCTTTTTGGTTTGATATTTGGTGCAGTAAAAGAGAAAATGGGTTTGATGCTCGAATCATCATTAGGAAATTTAGAGAAGAAATAAATAAAAGGTGGCAAAT
>Ga0209728_1001712_pt1 | contig 12610 bp, 30 predicted proteins | sample RifGroD1_FD_183997 | JGI IMG/M metagenome (GOLD analysis project Ga0209728, IMG submission 183997) | Groundwater microbial communities from Rifle, Colorado, USA - Groundwater D1 (SPAdes) (version 2) | ecosystem: Environmental > Aquatic > Deep subsurface > Groundwater | place: Rifle, Colorado... | reverse complement strand
ATAAAATGCAGGGCAGTTCTAGTAAAATAATTGTAGGTGCAATAGATTATTCAACACCTCCAGATATGAGAGTAAAAGAATTAGTATATACATTATTAACAAGAGCAGAAAAAGAATGTGCTTTAATTGGTCAGGCTAAAGCTATTAATGAAGCAATTAAAAAAAGTGGAATATCATACAAGCAAACATTTTTACTTGAGTTATTAAATACTGCTTAAAAATTAACAAAATAATAAAATAAATATATTGACAATCAGACAGATAACAATTATAATAATAAACAAGGGAAGAGATAAAATCCATACTAAATTATAAACACAATAATCTCTTCCCAAAATAAAATCTTAACATTATCTTAACATGAAAATGGAAGCATTTAAGAGTAAATGGAAGAAAAACAGAATTCTAATTTCAAATATCAGCATAAAATCGAGGTTTTGTCATGATATGGAAATAAAGGAGATAAAATTATGAATTATCCTATTGCTCTAAGTGAAGTTATCAATGTAATTCAAGAAGGATAAATATTTAAAGCAAATTATGCAATAAATGAATATTGGTATATAACTAAAATGGCTGGATTTATATGGTATTGCAATGAAGATGGAATAGTTAATGGAGTCTTACCTTTAACATTTAGCAATATAAATGCAAAATATGAATTAATAAAAGAATAAAAATAAGGAGAAAATTAACTAATTATGAAAACAATTAAAATATTAATAGGGCTACCAAGAAGTGGAAAATCGACTTGGATTAAGAATAATAAAATAAATGAAGTAGTTATATCAGCAGATGATATTAGATATTTAGTCTATAATCAAAGATTCTGGCTGGATGGTGAATCTTTAATGTGGAGCATTAGAAATATGATGTTAAAATATCTAATGCAACAAGGAGTAGATATTATTATTGATGAAACTAATATTAATATTCAAAGAAGACAGTCTATAATTAAATTAGCAAAACAATATGGATATTATATTATTGGCAATATAATTGAAGGTGTATGGGTTGATGATTGTATTAAAAGAGCAGAATTAACTAATCAATTAGATTTAATTCCTGTAATACATAATATGGCAGAGAAATTTGAATTACCAAGTAAAGAAGAAGGTTTTGATGAATTAAATATGGTATAGAAGATCAACACAGAAGATTCGTTTTATTCAAATATTAGAAAAGGAGGAGCAATTTGAAAGATAATTTAAAAGTAATACATAAAGATGATAAAATTGAGTTAATTAAAGGTGATTGTATTGAAATTATGGATAATATGATTAAAGAAAATAGAATGGTTGATTGCTCTATAGTTGATATACCATATGGAAATGTTAGTAAAAATGGGGAAGAAAGAGCAAAATATGCAGGTCAATTAAGAAAAATAAATAAAGAAGAAGCAGATATTATAACCTTTGATGAAATAGAATTTAGTTATAGACTTGCACAAGTAACTAAAGGAAGTATATACATATTTTGTGGAATAGATCAAATTGCAAAAATATATAATTATTTTAAAGATAATTTAAAAAAAGATTGGATGGCAAGATTATGTATTTGGCATAAAACAAATCCAAGTCCTTCAAATGGTCAACATATGTTTTTAAGTGCTAGTGAATTTATTGTATTTGCAAAAAGAAGAAAAACAATATTTAATGGTCATTGTGAACATAATGTTTTTAATTTTCCTTGTGGAAGAAGTAAATTACATCCTACAGAAAAACCTCAACAACTACTTGAGTATTTAATTAATATGAGTAGCAATGAAGGAGATGAAATATTTGATTGTTGTTTTGGTTCTGGAAGTACAGGGATAGCTAGTAGAAAATTAAATAGAAAATTCTTAGGTGTAGAGTTGCAAGAAAAATATTATGAAATTGCTAAACAAAGATTGGTAATATAAAAATACATAAAATCAGCATAAATCATCGCTTTTGTTCAATGCATACTTCTTACATATTTCACTTCAAAAATATATTGACAGAATATAAAAATAATAGTATACTACATTATAGAAAGAAGGAATTAATCATACGCAAAATTAAAAAAAATCTAATAGATGATAAACATAAAGATGACGAAGAGATAGAATTAGAAAAACAATACATAGAAGATGAGAATGATGATAATTTAAATGATGAAAATACTACTAATCAAAACAATTGTCCAAATTTAATCACTGAAATAATAAAAATGAATTGGACAGCAAAAGAAGGTTATGATATGTATATGGAATTTCCTAGAAGTACTTGTAAAGATAAAAGTGTAAAAGGTATTGTTGGTTGTTGCGGAGTTTTAAAATTTTGTGATAAAAAATTGAATAAGGATAAAAAAGAAAAAGGTAAAGATGAAAATAATAGTAAACTTGCATTAGAAATTGAAAAAGTTAAGAAAAAACAAAAAATAAAAGGAGATAATAATGAAAATTAAAGAATTAAGACATGAATTATATGAATTATTAATATTCATTAATGAATATTATTTAGATGAAGATGATACATCATCTACGAGTATTGTATTTAAAATATTCAATATTACAGATAAATGTTGATTTAAATTATTCAATATATAAAAATAAAGGAGATTAATATCATGAACAATTACCTACAAACAATTATTAATAAACATAAAGAATTTGATACATATCTTAAACAAATTAACATTGAGGAATTTAAACAATTAACAAGAGAAGAATTAACTGAATTTAAAAATGAATTACCATCTTATTTTTCATTCAGATATTTAACATCAGAAATCAATGATATTTAGAAAATAAAAAATTACAAGAATATCCAGAATTATTAGGTGTGCATCATTATCCTGAGATTAAAGAATTAAATTGTATATCCGAAAAAGATAAGATTAAATTAGATGAATTCTTAGTAGGATGGGGATGGAATTCTTATTTATATAAATATAATTATAAGTTACGTGAAATGTCAAAAAATTGGTCAAACGAAATTATTAATGAGATATTAGAATTCTTAGTATCAAAAAAAATATTAAAGAAATATTATAAATTTTATATATGCTGTGATTATATTATTGTAAATGAAGAAAAAATAAATAAGTATCTCAGATTATTTGAATTATCTAAAATTAAAGAATTGTCGGATGATGAATGGAAAGAGTATGATAAGTTACAACAAGAATTAAATTATAATTGTGTTTATTGTCCTGAGTGTGATAATGAAATAGAAATCACAGAAAAAATGATTATGGATACAATTAATAAACCTGATTATTTGTATAAGATTATTAAGGAAAGAGATAAAACTTATGATAATGTTTAGATAAATTTACCCTAAATACAATATAGAAAGGGGTGATAATAACTAAAGAAAGGAGAGCATAAAATAAAAAATTTAAAAGAATATTTATTTAATAAACTTATAGAAATAGATTACTATAATCAATCTTGCTATGATTGGTCTAATGGTTATAGAAAAGCTATTTTAGACATTCTTGAATATATTAAAGTTATAGAATATATTAGAAAAAATAAACAAAAATCAAACAATAAAGGAGAGTAATTATGAAACTAAATTTCACAGTAGAATTGGACTATAATGATAATGTTAGTGACATAGAATCTGCAATAATTTATGAAGCAGCAAAACAATTAATTAATGAAGTTATGAATAATAGATATGAACATTACGGAAGACCATTCAAAGAGAAGTTACAAGATGAAGTTAAAAGAATAATGTTAGATATTATGGATACTGATTTCAAGGAAGAAGTTAAAAATAGTTTAGTTGATGATTTAAGTAAAAAGTATATACGAACCAAGCAATATAAAGAAGTTAAAGAACAATTTGATATTATGTCTGATACAGAAATTAAGAATGGATTGAAAGATATTGTGGGTGAATTAGTTGGTTCTGAAATGAAGAAAAGATTTAAGTAAATACAATACATTATAAATATTAGAGGAGATTGGCATAATACATAATTAATAAAATTCTCTTCCGTAGGATTATAATACAATCATATATTATCGCTTCTCACCAACTCCTCTAATAGGAATTATAACCTTAATTAATATAAAATATTCTAGTAAATAAAGGAGATAAAATCATGAACAACAAACCAAACTTAACATGGAAAGATGTATTTAATAGTCAAAAAATATGGCCTATGAATTACAATCAATGTAGAGAATGGGCAGAAAGAACAGGATATAAGTATTTAGCATTTAATGGTGAAGTATTTAGTGTAGATGATTTAGAGATGAAAAATGCTGTATGTTTAAATGATGAATTAGAAAGTAGATAATATTTTTAAAGGAGCAGAATCATTTGTGGAATATACATTAAAAAATCTAAATTATTATTTACGAATATTTATAGAAGAAAATAAATTATTAGATGAACAAAGAATTAAAATTATTGATTTAGTAAACAATGCGTATAAATTAGGTTATTCGGCAGGAAAATTAGAAAGTAAAATATTGTTTGAAATAGAAGATGAATAAAAAAAAATGATCAAACTTTTATTTTGTTTTAAGCAAAGGAGTGTTATTATGAGAGAAAGATTACAAGAAATTTTAAAAGAAAAAGATCAATTTCTACAAGAAGATGAAATAATAATACTTGTTAAATACGGAGAAATGATTGCTCAATATAATAATGGTGAAGAATTGTGTGAAGTTAATGGTATTGTAAATAAAAGGTTAGAGTGGTTTTTGGATTGGTTGTATGACGAAAATGAATATTAAAATGATTCAAAAAGCAATAGAACAATTTGAATTTGAAATATCAAAAGAATTTTCTTTTATTGATGAAAATCCAAAAATGAAAGAATTTTATGATTTAGCAATTAATGCTCTTAAAAAACAAATACCAATGAAAGTAAGAAGTCCAATTGATGCGAATGGACAATATAATAAATTAGTTATATATTGTTATTCATGTGGCAAAACTGTTAGGGATATGAAATATTGTTATAATTGTGGACAGAGATTGGATTGGGAGATTTAAATGTTAAATAAATCAAACTTCAAAGAGAAATATCAAAATAATCCTATTGCTTTTATTGAAGATTTTTATAATGTTAAACTACAATCTTGGCAAAAATTATATTTAAAAACTATAATCGCGAAAGATAAAATTGTTTCATATTTTATTCCTTGTAGATATAGGAAAGCAATACTATATAAAGGACAGTTAGAATATATGAAAGTAATGAAAATGGATTTTCAGATATGGGAAACAGATGGTATTGAAGTATATGAGAAAGGTATTTTTATTAGAAAAATTGAGCATAAGGAGAATATTAAATAACATGTTAATAGTAAAACAAAACACATATCCAAATGTTGATTTAAAACAGGGTGATACAGTAGAATGGATGTACGCAAGAAAATGTTATTATCTATATAAATACCCTATAAAAAGTACAATTCTTGATAAATCATATTTTGCTTCACCCAATTGCAATAAAGATGGTATTAAAACTAATGGTAAGCAAGTAAGTTTAGTAGGAATTGTTGCACAAGTTAAATCAAAAGAATATATTTTAGAGTTAGAGAATGTAATGTATTAAAATAATGTAGGAGGGTTAAAATCATGAAATCATGGAATGAAGCAAGAGAATTTACAACAGTATATATTGTTAATGAAATTGAAGTATTTGATGGTGATAATTTAATAGGAAAAACTAAACCATTTCAAAAAGCAATTATAGATGGTATAAAAAATGATGAAATTATGGTTATTATTAATGGTGGAGAGTTTGAAGGATATGATTTTTATTTTCATCCAAAAACAGATAATCCATCAGAATTATTAACTGTACAAGAATTTAAAGAATTAAAAATGACAGAATCAAAAGTATGGAAAGATTTAAAGAAATTTATTAATGTTATTGATAAGTTAAAAGATAAATCAGAAGATATTATTATGATTAGGGATCTGGTTGATAAGCATAATAAATAAAGGAGGTTAACTAATATATGTCTAAAAATACAGAATATACACCAACATTACAATTCGAATATAAGAACTGGTTAGGAAAAGTAAGTATAAGAACAGTAATACCATATGATATTTGGTATGGAAGTACTGAATTCCATAAAAAAGAACAATATTTATTACGTGCATTTGATGTGGATAAGAAAGCAGAAAGAAACTTTGCTTTAAAAGATATTAAGTTTTTGTAATTAGTATATTAAAAGGAGAGAATTTAATATGATTGATTGTTCTGAATGTAAGCATATTTATTTTCATCATATTGCTTGGGGAGAATTATGGTGTAGTAAATTAAATAAAGAAATTTACAGTTTACATGAGTTAAATAAAAGATTTAGAAATGAATGTGATTATTATAAAAATAAATATCTATAAAGGAGAAGTATAATATGGAAAATAATAAAATTGATTCTAAATGGAAGAAGAGGATAAGTAAGCACAAAAGGTATAAGAAGTTTTATTCATGGATAATTAAAAGACTTGCGTTACATTTGCTTAAAACAAGCAATTATTTAAAAGAAGATGATTTAATACATAAAGAATTAACTATCACATATAATGCAGATGGCCATGATATGTATCCTTCATGCCATAGCAATCTAAAGCAATGGTGTTATAGCAAAAAGAAAAAATATATTGGTAGATTTGCTGAATATATTGTGTTTGGTGACACTGAAGAAGAAATTTATTTGAATGTTATTGATGTAATATTATTTAAGCAATATAGGTATCCATTTTGTTAGTTTAGACAAAAGAACTATTTGGTGTTAAGGAGAATTAATATGAGAGATAAAAATAGAATCAAACCATTTCTTCAAAAAGTAGAAGAATTATGGTTGCAATATCCAGATTTAAGATTTGGTCAAATTATTTATATGCTTGCAGATAAAATAGAAAGAGATATATTTTTTCCTGAAGAAGCAGAATGGGAATTAAATATTAATGAATTGTTATGTAATAAATTTGGTAATTTAGAAAGTGATGTAGGATGTTGTGTTGATTGTTCTGTATTAAGAAACAATTTATTCAGAAGGTGTTGGGAATATAGTAGATGTAAAAATATTAAGAAAGGAGAGATATAATATGTATTGCTTAATTTGCGAACCATTAGTTAAATTAACAGAACAAGAATCGGATGAAAATGAAGGATTATTTTATCAGTATTATATATGTCCTGAATGTAATAATAAACATTATTGTACTTCGCAATCAGGAGATATGGTTCAGGAACATTTAAATTTATATGAAGGAGAATAATATATGAAAGTTAAAGAATTAATTATTCAATTGCTAGAATTGCCTTTAGATTCATCTATAGGAATTGCAAATTATGATGAGAATGATGAATTATGGGGAGAATCAACAATATATTTAATTGATAATACCAAAGATAATATAAAGTCAAATAAAAAAGTAGTAAATGGTGACAAATATTTAAGTTATTATTTAATATGAAAGGAGTAAATTATGGCAAATTGTAATATATGTTTAAATAAAAATAAAGCATGTCATATTTGTGGAATAGGTTATTATTGGATGATGTATTTAAAACCTAAAAATAAAAAAATGAGGTGATAAATAATACTTCTAAACGAAAATTATAATAAAAATGAGTCGAAAGAACACTATGAACTCAAGCAGATAGCAAAATATATCCTTTATTCAAAAGGTTATAACTGCATAGCAACTGAAGTACAATTTTCTAAATACTCACAATATCTCAAAGATTATGAATGGTTTAATGGAAAAGCAATAACTAAAAATACTATAGATGTTGTGGGAATTAAAGGTAATCTGTTAAATCTAAGAGAAAATACAGTAAATAAATATAAAATTATGGGAATAGAAGCAAAAGCAAGTTATTCAGATTTTCTAAATGGTTTTTGTACTCAATGTGAATATACATATATAATAGCACCTGTAGGGATTATACCTGTCGATAAATTGCCTTCAAAAATAGGATTAATTGAGATAAATTTATCTGACTACATAATTAGACTTAGAAGTAAATTTGAATTAGTTAAAGGTATTACAACAATTAAACAATGTTCTAGTAGAAAAAAAGAAATGTATAAACGAGATGATATTTATTGTGTAGATACGTTCAACATTTTAAGAAAAATTGCTTATAGAAACACAGTTAATGATCTATTTAAGAAAAATGAAATAAAGATTAAAGGGTTATAAATATAATAATTTAAAAGGAGATTAAATGAATACAATTATAATTAATGGAACAAAAATACAAACTAGTGGTAAAAGTATTTCAGTAAATGGTAATTCTATATATGTAGATGGTAATCTCATAGTAGATAATTTAAAAGGTACTGTAGATATTAAATTTGAAGGAGATCTGGCAAGTTTACAATGTCAAGGTAGTGTAACTATTTATGGTAATATAAAAGGAAATGTTGATGTTGGAAGTTCTTTGAATTGTAAAGATATAGTTGGCAATGTGGATGCTGGTGGATCTATAAAATGTGAAAGCGTTAGTGGTGATATTGATGCAGGTGGTAGTGTTAGTATTAGAAAATAAATAAAGAAGGAGAATAAAATATGAAATATTACTCTTGTCCTCTATGCAAAGTCATATCTAGTGCAGAGTCATGGAATGAATCTACAGAGAGTAAATATGGAAGTGACATAGGATTAATTCAAACGGAAGAAAAAGATGAATTAGAGTATATTTGTCCTGATTGTGAAAAAGTATGTGATGGATTTAATATTAAATTTGCATGGGAAATAGATTTATAAAGGAGAATAAATTATGCTTACAAAACCCATTCACGGATGGACAATTCTCCAACTAGGAAACTTCTCAGAACGTGCATCTTACTTAACTGATATTCCCAATGATTGTTTAGATGCATTTATTCATGCATTACAAACTAACAATTCTGCAATAGTATATTTCGATGCTGAAGGATTTGATTATCATTTAATATCTTCATTTTATCGTAGTTATATTATCAGAGACAAAGAAAATAATAAAGTAGATATTCATGTGATTGAAAAAGATATATTAGAATTAGCAAAGGAATTAGTTAATGATATTCAACGTGATTTTGATAAATGGTTAAATTGGGAATCCTATGATGATGGGGAATATGCAGAAGTTAATAGGGAAGTGTTTAGAGAAAAATTGAGTTTATTGAATTTTGAAATAAATAAAAGGAAATAAAAAGGAGAATTATTATGGCAAAATTACACAAAGTAGAGTTATATATCATAGATTATAACAATAAATATAATAATTTAAAGGAGATTATACATAACATAGGAAATTCTACAGATTGTAGTCTTGTCCCTTTTAATGCACAAGAAGTTGAAATAGATTGGCATGATGGAATTGATATAAATTTATCTAATTGTTCGGTTGAAAATTATAGAGAATATTTTGAAGCAGAAGATGAAGCAGAAGATAAAGATAAATTAGGAAAATGTGTATATACAGAAGGTGAATTCATAAATTACGAATGTGAATTATTAAGAAATAATAAATGCTATATTGGCAATAAAGATGATTTTTATTTGGGAGAAGATAATTATTGGTATTTTAATGGTGAATGGTGCTGTAAATTTTATAATCCTGAATGTGGTTGTTGTAGACCGAGAGAAGAATAAACTTATAAACTTATAATATAGAAAAATAGTTAATATTATACTTGACAAGTAAATAACAAAATGTTAAAATAATAATGAGTTAAGGAGTATTAAACTAAGGAGGTGATTATTTGCCAGATATTTCAATGTGTAATTATGAAAAATGTAAGAAATCACAAAATTGTTTAAGATTTTTAGCAAGACCAGATAAGTATCAATCTTATATAGATGGTGAGAATATTTGCAATGAAGATAATGATTATGAATACTTTTTGGAAGTTAAAAGGTTGAAGAAGGTAATATAATATAAAAATAATAAAATAAGTAAAATTGAACAGTCAACAAACCCTTATAAATCAAGGGTTTGTAAAATCAAAAAACATGACAAAAGGAGGGTTTTATTCTGATCTTACTTTATTCTAATAATTGTCCAAAATGTAAGATTCTAAAACAAAAATTAGACCAAAAACAAGTAATTTATGAGGAATGTAATGATATGGATATTATGATAGAGAAGAAATTTTTAAGTATGCCTATGTTACAAGTAGATGGAGAAATTATGAATTATAATGAAGCAATTAAATATGTAAAGGAGATATAATATATGGTAGATAGTAAAAAAATAGTAGATGAGTATATTAATAAAACTGATTGGCGAGTAAATGAAAATTCAAATTCACCTTATAGTTTTGGTGGTTTAAATAAACATATTATTGCTGAAATTTCAAAAGATTATTGGTTAAGAACTGTTTACCCAAAAAAAATTGCTAATACATATGTTAATGGTAAAATACATATTCATGATTTAGGTGGTATGACTTTATATTGCTGTGGATATTCACTTAAAGATATATTAATGATGGGAGTACAAGGAGTACCTAATATACCAACATCTGCTCCAGCAAAACATTTTGATGCAATATTAAATCAATTAGCAAATCTTGTTACTGTATTTCAAAATGAAATTATGGGTGCAGTAGCATTTAATTCTTTCGATACTTTATTAGCACCATTTATTAAAAACGATAATCTTACATATAAAGAAGTTAAACAAAGTATGCAAAATTTTATATTTAGTATTAATTCTAATTCAAGAGGAGGAGCAGAACCTGCCTTTAGTAATATTACATTTGATATTACACCTCCAGAAGATTTGCTTTATGATAATGTAATTATAGGTGGTGATTTATTAGAATTTACATATAAAGATTGTCAAATAGAAATGGACATGATTAATAAAGCATTTTATGAATTAATGTTAAAAGGGGATGCTAAAGGAAAACCATTTGCTTATCCAATTCCTACATATAATATCCATCCTCGTTTTGATTGGGACAATCCAAATAATAATTTATTATGGGAAACAGCAGGTAAATATGGTTATCCATATTTTGCAAATTTTTTAAATAGTGATATGAAACCTAGTGATATTAGGAGTATGTGTTGTCGCCTTAGTATTGACCTTACTGAATTAGCACGTAAAAATGGCGGTTTATTTGGAGCAGGAGATTCTACAGGATCAATAGGAGTGGTATCTATCAATTTACCTAGAATTGCTTATTTAAATAGTGAAAATAAAAATCGTTTTTTTAATGATTTAGAAAAAACATTAAATATTGCTAAAGATAGTTTAGAAATAAAAAGAAAATGGTTACAAGAAAATATAATTGAAAAAAATGCAGTGCCAGCTTTTTGTACTTATGTTAATACATTAAAAAATCATTTTAGTACAATAGGTGTAGTTGGTATGAATGAAATGTGTGAAAATTTCTTTGGTGAAGGTATTGATATTTTAACTAAAGATGGTAAAGATTTTGCAATTGAAGTTGGAAATTTTATTAGAAACAAATTAATTCAATATCAAGAAGAAACAGGTAATCTTTATAACTTTGAGGCGACACCAGCAGAATCTACCTGCTTTAGATTAGCAAAAAAAGATAAAGAAGAATTTGATGATATTATTACTAGAGGAACAAAAGAAGCACCATATTATACAAATTCTTGCCATATACCTGTAAATAAAATTGAAAGTATACATCAAGTATTTGAACATCAAAATGATTTACAAAAATTATTCACAGGAGGTACAGTAATCCATTTATTTATGAATGGTGCTATCACAGGTGAACAAGCAAAAGATATTATTAAAACTGTATGTGAAAATTATAAAACACCATATATTAGTATTTCACCTCTAAATAGATATTGTGTAGATCATGGTTATATTGAAGAGAAAGTTGATAATTGCCCTAAATGTAATAAACCTGTTGAAAAATATCAAAGAATAACTGGTTATTTAAGGAAGGTAGAATATTTTAATCCAGGTAAAAAATCTGAATTTAAGGATAGAAAACAATTATGAATATAAGTATTAAAGGTATATTTCATGAGCGTACAGAAGATGCTCCTTTTATCGGAGCATTAATCTGTGCAAATAATTGTAATATTAATTGTAAAAATTGTTTTAATCAACACTTAAAATCAGAACCAACAATTAATATTGAAGATTATAGAATAATTAATGAAATATTATCTAATCCATTCAATAAAGGAATCATATTTGGAGGATTAGAGTGGACTTTGCAATTAGATGAACTTAAACAATTGATAGAATTAGGAAAGAAAAATAAACTTGAAATTATGATTTACACAGGACTAAGTGAAGAAATATTTATAGAAAAATTTAAAAAAATTTATGAAATACCAAATATCTATATAAAATTCGGTAAATATGATGTAAAATATAAATGTAATAATATACAATATGGTGTTAAACTTGCTTCAAGTAATCAAAAAATAATTAAAACAAAAGGAGAATAAATTAATATGAAAACTACTATAAGATTTGCCAAAATTAAATCAAACGCAATTATTCCTTCTAAAATTGATGAAAATGCAGGTATGGATATTTATTGTTGTTTTGATGAAGATTATATTATTATTAAACCTCATGAAACAAAAATGATTTCTACGGGAATTGCTAGTGTTTGTTCAGAAGATTATTATTTTCAATTATTTGAAAGAGGTTCTACAGG
>Ga0209728_1001710_pt1 | contig 12623 bp, 23 predicted proteins | sample RifGroD1_FD_183997 | JGI IMG/M metagenome (GOLD analysis project Ga0209728, IMG submission 183997) | Groundwater microbial communities from Rifle, Colorado, USA - Groundwater D1 (SPAdes) (version 2) | ecosystem: Environmental > Aquatic > Deep subsurface > Groundwater | place: Rifle, Colorado... | reverse complement strand
AGTATTCGGAGGGAAGCCCGCCGACCGGATCAAGTATTGTGGATACTCTTCTTACCTCCATCTTACACTATACAGCGTGGAGGTCAAGATAAAAATGCACCTGTAAAAGAAAAAGGGTGTCGAGATCCCCGACACCCTGCCAAGCTGTTAATATATCTCGCCATCCTGAATTTTGTGGAGATGGGCGCGGAAGGTTCCGTTCTTCCCGTAGTCGATAGTAGCAAAGCCCTGGTTCCAGTTGTTAAGTGGCGCGTACTCCATCGGTCCTCCGAGGTAGCCACATGCACCTACCCAGATAGTGGAGCCGTCGATCCTCTTGAAGATCTTATCCTGGGTCCGGTGGAAGTGGCCGAAGATGGTGTGGTCCAGGGTATATTTGAACATGCAGTTGGTGATATATTCCGCCTGAGATCCGCCCGCTGGCTTCTCGTGACCATGGAGATACCAGAGCTTGCCAATCGAGAAGAAGTCCTTCCGGTACTCGATATCGAGAGTGTTGAGGTCGAGCTTGTTGATCAGAAGATCATCAACGAGGTCGGCGATTTCGACAGCGTTCTCCAGGACGTAGCGCTCAAGATGGCTCTCATGGTTACCCTCCTTGAAGATCATCTTGGCGTTAGGGTGACGCTTGCGGAGGTCGGCGAGGAATTCCCGGCCCATCTTCAATTCGCCTTTGATGTTATGTTTCCCAGTCTTCTTGGTGAACCTGGAGCACTTGTAGAAATCAAGCATGTCGCCGTTGATGATGATCGTGTCTGGCTTGTACTCATCAGCGTAATTAAGGGCGGCATCAACAGCCACCTGGTCGTGAAACGGTATGTGAATGTCGCAAATCAGGAACACCTTCTGACCGACAAACGAGGTGTCGCTCTGCACCTTCAGTTGAATTATATCCTTATGCTTCAAACCCCAGTCATATAGACGAGCCTGTGCCGTACTGCAGCCCATTGTTTCTCGTATCTTGTTGCGGGAAAAGATTTCGTCACGCCTTCTGAACTCTCTGTCAAGCTGCAGTAAATGAATCCATGTCGCTCTGTCCAATTATCACCTCACTCGTTAAAACCGTACCGATCCTCGGCTTTTGCCCTGGCGTCTTTAGCCGCAACCAAATCATCAAAGAAGCCAATATGTATAAGTTTTCCAATTACTCTTATTTGGGCGTGCCATTTGTTGATATTTTTATTCCAGTACACACCCTTGACCCCGCTTTTATTCCTGTTTGTTATCGACATATTTCTGCCGTTGATGACGAAGTTGGCATCGCGCAGATTGTCCCATTTATTATTGTGACGCACCCTATCCCTATGGTCAACCTGTCCTGTCGGAAGGCTTCCGGTAACATAAAGGAACGCCAATCTATGCGCCCTGTATTGCTTATTGTCAATACTTATATAAACATAACCATCTTTCCTACCATTACTACCTGCGACATTTCCAGCCATAGCATTGTGCGAACGATTCGCCCTCCAGGTAAAAACGCCTGTTGACTGGTTATAATCAAGTAGTTCTAATAGCCTGTCGTGCGTGATCATTTATTGATCCCTGCGCACATATCATCAAGTTCGCGACAGAAACACACAAGTTCGTGGCGCAATTTCGAGATAAGAATCTCATCTCGGGGTATTCTGAGGATTAATGGCACCTCGCTCTCGTGGTATGAGATGAAGTACCACCACGGCCTGCCGGTCACCAGCATGCACCCCTGCACCTGGAGGAGATACTTCGATGGCAGGACTCCCCGGCGCAGGTATTCGATATGGGTTTTCTGCTCGGGAGACTTTGCCTCACATCCTCCTTCCTGGCCGATAAGACCATCCGGTGAACAGCCGTACAATCTGTCGTCGGAGAGACAGAAACCGACAGCGGTAATCTCCACCTCCTCGACCATAGAGAGAACAGCCAGTGCCTTAGGCTCGTTACGTATTCCGTTAGACATCGGGTTCGAAACGAAAGCTTCCTGCATCTGGCCAGTTATCCGCTCCTGGGCGAGGATCTTCATGTAGCCGTCCCGCTGACCGCTCCTCGCCCCCTTGGTCGTCATGATGTGAGAGAACTTCGAGGCGGTTGGCCTCCCGACCCTCGCCTCGTACCATTCCGGGGTCCGTTGATCGCAGTCGATGATGATCATTTCTTCCGCCCCTCAGTGAACTCCTTGTATGCTTTGCATTCGCCTGAACAGGCGGCCGCTGAACACATGGTGCCAGAGAGCATAAGGCCGGGAACCTGCGGACATTCGAAGGTGGTTGCAGTCTCGGGAACTTTTTCCGGAACCTTATCTTCCGGTTTATTTTCCGGTTTTTTTTCGGCTTCAGCCTTCTTTTTCTTCTTGAGGATCTGTTTCATGAGGCCGTCGTAATTCTTCGCCTCGATCTCGCCCAACTCGGCTACGCCTGCAAGCGCTTTAAACTTCTCCATATCTGCACCACGGCCTTCCAGCTCTTTTTTCATAGTTTCAAGCTGACCGGCACTGATAAACACCTTCGGCTCATCGGTCTTCTTGGGTGGCTTCTTGTCTCCGTCACCCTCCACCTCGCGATACTTCGAGCCATCCCACAACCCCGCGTACACGTCAGCTGCTACGCCAAGGACTTTCATAGCTACAGATAGGGCGTCGGTGATGGCCATCTTGTATGCCTCGTCGGAGGAGTAAAGACCGTTGGTTTCCTTCGCAGTAAACATGGAGCCGCCAAGTCCGGGGATGGGGTCAGACCACTCGCCGTCCAACTTGTACATCAACTCAATAGTAGCGAAGGCACACACCTGACCATCTACTGCCTGCTCAAGCCACTTCTCGGTAACCCTGTATTTCCAGCCGAAACCGCACGGGCCAAAGGCTTGGGTCATTGCCATATAGCGCCACTGTGGATTGATGTCAGTCTTGCCCTTGAGCCGACCAGCCTGGATCGGACGAAGGAATTGTCCTGGGGGGTGATCAACGCTGTTCCATACCCTCATGTTATCGCTACCACTTTCTTCTTTTTCCGCCATGGATATCTCCTTTGATTGGTATGAGTCCCTTCTCATACATTATTTCCTGGGTACGAAACACGCCTTCGTAATGCATGGTCAGCAGCTCACCACGGGTGAAGTTTGGATGACCATGATGTAGAACATAATGACACGCCGAGCAACAATATGCAATAAAAAAATCAAGTCTTTTTGTCCCGACACCGCCGCCGTCAAGATGTGCAGGCACGGTAGTCTCTGGGTTAAAATTACACACACCCGGAATCCTGACCTGGCACATCTGTCCATTGGCGCTGTCGGTTAGTTTGCTCATCAGAACACGAATGACACTAAACCAGTGATAATACAGGAGGCAACTACCGGGATGGTCTAGCCGATATCGGCCCATCCGTAAATTCCAAACTCAGCAAGCTTTCTCATCTCCCCTCCTTCTCTGCCTGCTCCAGCATTGCGTTCCACATCTCGTCCTCATTAGGCTCTGGGATATAGAGGCTCAGAAACTCTGCAGCAAACTGTATGATCTGTCTGTAATAAGCTATGAATTCCTTGGTTGACAAGGACGTCGTTGATTTCATGGTCGGGATCGGCCCCTTGTCATACGACTTCAAGAACTTATCTTTAAAGAAAGCGTGGATCGATTCCTTTTCCTGCCCGGTGAATTCCGAGATCATTTTATACGGCCCACCAAACAGGTAGCTGTTCTGCTGGATCGATCTCTTCTTCTTCTTCGGCCCAACAGTCATGGTTACCTCAGATCCCTCGAAAATTTTCAGCGCCGTGGTCCAATTATATCGATTACTCGGGACGAAAGCGCCACCCTGTATACCACCATCAACTTGTACGTCACGTTTTCCCATAGGGTCACCTCACTTTTCCTACAATATACCGGGCAAGAAAGATTGTGTCAAGAAAAAAATAACTATTGACATTATTTCCACTGGTGGTAAGATGAATCAAATACTTAAGCCTGAGGAAAAAATATATGATAGACCACTCTGAACTACGTAAGCTCGTAAAGTATAGTAAGATCACAGGATTGTTCACGTGGAAAAAGGCCCGACCTGGCGTCTCTGTCGGCGAGCAGTGCGGCCACGTGGACAAGGATGGTTATGTCCGTATACGGCTGGCTGGCAGAAAATACTATGCCCAAGTCCTGGCATGGTTCTATGTCACGGGAGAATGGCCGAGCGGACAAGTCGATCATCGCGACCGGGTGCGGACCAATAACAAGTGGAGGAACCTAAGGGATGTGGAGCCAGTCGTCAACGCGAACAATCGGGGCAAATTTTCCACCAACACATCTGGGGTTTCCGGCATTGATCGTTCCAGGGGCAGATGGAGGGTTCGTATCACTGTCGAGGGCAAGCGGGTTCAGGTTGGATTATTCAGGAGGTTCGCTGCAGCTCGATCTGCTCGACGGGAAGCCTTATTGTCGGTGTCGGCTGGTCAATCTTTCCGCTGTCCCTCAGTTCAGTCTTTTTCTCTTTCGGCCAGGAATGAAGTTTCTGAAGGCTCAGATGTTTGATTCTACCTTGTGCCCTCATACAGTTCTTTCCTGGCTGGAGAATCCTAAGACCGCTCAAGCACTCCCTACGGCACTATACAAAACTATCGGTTCAAAAAAAGCAACTTCAAACAACTGTTTGAAAGATAGCAATTTCAGTAAGATACAAGGTAAAATGTATCGTAAGTTATTGTAATCTTATAGGAACACAAGAAAAATGATAAAATCTTACTCAACTGAAAAAATATTTGAGAAAAGACAGTATCAGCTTGACGCCGTCGAGAAAGCAAGGTATAATGTTGGGCTTGGCCATAAGCATATCATAATTCACGCACCGACAGGTTCCGGCAAGACAAAGATCGCAAGCGATATCACTGTGCTAGGCAGGGCGAAGAAGAAGAAGATCCTTTTTCTGGCCAACCGGCGCGAGCTGATATTCCAGGCCAAGGGCACCCTCGAAGAAACCGGGCTTACCTGTGGCCTCATCATGGCAGGAGAGCCGCATAACCACGACGCCGATATTCAGGTCGCCAGCATGCAGACCTATATCAGGCGAATGGACCTTGACGAACTCAAGTTCAATAGATGGTGGCACGACGCAGATATCATCTTCGTTGACGAATGCCACACCTCGATCAGTCCATCCTACATGAAGATCCTCCAGGCCTACGGAGACAGAGCTGTGGTCATCGGCCTCACGGCTACCCCGTGTAGATCTGACGGCAGAGGACTGGGGGAGTACTACTCCAAGATCGTCAAGACAGTCGGTATAGGTGAATTGATAAAGCTCGGGTACTTAGTACCATTCCGGTACTTCGCCCCAACGCTTCCGGATTATTCCGACGCGCCGCCGCTGGTCAACGGCGACTACGCTATCGGCTACCTTGGCCAGAAGCTCAATCAGAAAAAGTTGATCGGCGACATCTACGACAACTGGTCGCAGATCTGCCCAGACCGCCCTACAATCATCTTCGCAACGACCATCGCCCACTCCATCGCCCTGCAGCAGCAGTTCCTCTCCCGTGGTATTGAGGCCAGGCACCTGGATCACAAGACCCCAAAGGATTATCGGGCAGACTCACTCGACAGGTTTAATAATGGGCGGCTGCAGGTGCTCGTGAACCACGGGATACTCTGCGAGGGAACGGACCTTCCACCGGCTGCTTGTATCATTCTTGCAAGGGGCACGAAGTCGTTAGGTAGGTATATCCAGATGGGTGGTCGTGGCTCCAGGACCAGCGAGGAAACCGGCAAGATCGACTGTATCATCCTCGACCACGGCGGATGTATCAATGAGCATGGTTTTCTGGAGACTGACTACGAGTGGACCCTTGACGGGAAGAAGAAGGCATGGCAGAAACAGGCCGTCGAGGCGGAAGAACACAAGCCGATGATCTGTTCAGCCTGTGGCGCTGTGATGGATGGCTTGACCATATGCCCTGACTGCGGATCTCCCATGAAGAAGTACGGTAAGATGCGCGAGGTAGAGGACGGCGAGCTGAAAGAAGTTGGAAAGAAAGAATTCACTATGGCCGACAAGAGACAATTCTACGGCATGTGCGAATTCTATCGGATAGAGAAAGGATATAGTGCAGGATGGGCGTCTCATAAGTATCGCGATAAGTTCGGGGTATGGCCACATCAGGTGCAAGATACCATACCCATACAGCCAGATCAGAAATTTCTGAACTGGATTACATACTGTAACATTAAACATGCGAAGTCTAAGGGAAAACATGCGTGACATTAAAGAAGAAGTGATTGGCCGATGGACGTCGATATTCGAGAAGTTCGGCATCAATGTTGGCGACGGCAGGCACACCGAATGCCCTTTATGTGGATCACCGGGCCATAAAAAGCCCTTCAGGTACGACAATATCGACGGCACCGGGTCGTGGATCTGTAACTATTGCGGAGCTGGCGATGGCTGGCGGCTGCTCATGCAGAAACTGAACCTGGACTTTGCCGGTGCGGTCAAGGAGGTGTCGAACGTCATAGGGGTGTGCGAGGTGAAGAAGGGCGGCAGCGAGAGCAAAGCCTCTCCGGAAGCGCTCAGGAACCTGTTTAAAAATTCAACCCCGCTGCGTCACGGTGACATCGCCTCATGGTACTTGCAGAACAGGGGCCTCAGTGTGTTCCCTCCGACCCTGCGATCTACCAAGCGGTGCTGGGAGGCCGAGAAAAGGGCTTTCCGTAACGCAATGCTGGCGGTATTCCATTCCCACCAGGGCCAGGCGCTCACCATCCACCGGACCTACCTCAACAGTGACGGCGAGAAGCTTGGTGATATCCCGGACCCCAAGAGGATCATGCCATCGCTAGGAAAACTCGCTGGTGGCGCTGTGCGGATCTTCGAGGCAACAGACGTCCTTGGTATAGCCGAGGGGGTCGAAACGTCGATAGCGGCCCACCAGCTCTTTAATGTGCCAGTATGGGCAGCTCTTACAGCGCAGCTCTTAGAATCGTTCGAGCCTCCAGAGGCCGTGAAGGTCATGCATATATTTGCCGACAACGACAAGAACTACCACGGGCAGAAGGCGGCATACGCCCTGGCTCACAGGCTTATCATCGAAGCCGCCCGCGCAAAGAGGGAGATCGAGGTGGTTGTCAAAGTCCCGCCAGCTATCGACACTGACTGGCTTGACGTTCTTAATTCTGAAAACGGGTATGAGAGGTGAAAGGAAAAGGCCGTCAAGATTGAACCTGACGGCCTTTAAAATCTGAAACCTGCAGCGCCTACTGAATTATCTCGTTTCCCCAGTTCTCCCAGGATTGGTCGATCTTAATTTCTTGCGGAGAAACACCGAATCCGCCATCGGTAATCCACCACGGCATCGAGTCAACCGGAACCAGGAAAAACTTGTCGAGCTTTTCGTGCCGGATGGTTTGCCGGAATTGGACATCACGTTCACGCCCGTCGTTATCAATCCATGCCGGTGGTCTTATCCCCATTACGCCATGCACCCACAACCACTGATCGAGACGCCTGCAACACAGGGTCATGTTGGCCATTGCTGTTCCGACGATATGTTCATGCTTGATCTTCTTTACAGGTGCCGGTAAAAGGATGATGTCGCCCATTAAAACCTCCAGTAGAACGCTGTTTGTTTCCGGGGTAATTCCCCGTTCATGCCACCATTATATACCGATAAAACTTCTATGTCAACATAAAAAATAAATGTTGTATTTTCCTCGTTGTCATGTTATATAAGTAGATATGAGATTCGACAAGAAGCATTTGGAAAATTTAAGAATGGCTAAGTCGGGCGGGATACTTGATCAGGTCGTTGACGGAAAGAAGGTTTGCCCTAGGTGTGCCGAGGTTAAGGTTGTGGCTGAATTTCATAAAAGAAGCAGTAGACATAACGGTCTACAGTTGTGGTGCAAGTCTTGCGGTTTAGCCAACAAGAAACATAGATATCCGGAAAGGGCTAGTCGCGTGCGGACTATAGCCAGGAATGCCAGGTTTGTGAAGGCGTATGGCATGACCCTTGACGAAGTTAGCGAGGCGGCCAACCGGCAGGACGGAAAGTGTGCTATCTGCGGAGAAATACCTATCCGTGGCGGAAATCAGTATCGCAAGGGCGGGTTGGTCGTTGACCATGATCATAAAACTGGTAAATTCCGTGGCATGATATGCCATGAATGTAACTTCGGTCTTGGTAAGTTTGGCGACAGCATTGATAGGTTGTTGAACGCAATAAAATACTTGGAGGATAATAAATGAGAGTGTTCGACGGTGGCGCAACCAGAGATGATGATGATAATAAAGTTGACTACGAGGGCTTCCTATCCCCCTTGGTACTGGAGAGATTCGGTGAGTACATGCATCGGCATCGCAAGCAGGCAGATGGTAAACTTAGGGATTCGGATAACTGGCAGCGCGGCGGCGGTATCCCGGTAGTTGAGTATATGAAGTCGAAGTGGCGGCACTTCATGGACACCTGGAAGGCACATCGTGGCATCGGTAGTGTCGATATAGAGGAATCACTCTGTGCCGAGCTGTTCAACACCCAGGGTTACCTGCATGAAATCCTCAAGAGGAAGCGTATGGAAAACGACCTCCTCGACGATAGATCTCTTCGCCACTGGGACGTCCAACCTCCCGACGAAGGGAGTTATTAATTTAAGGGCGGTGCCATGAAACTTACAAAAAAACAACTGACGGAGGAATTCGGTGCGCACTGGATAATCAGAAAAATTGATGTTTTCGCCGCTTCGGAACACGGCAGGACCGCCTGGACCTTCAACCTGAGAAACGTAAAACATCAAGGGATGGTTATCTACCTGAACGAGATCCAGGGCGGTGCCGTGTTTATCGAAGAGGTCTACGAAAGGCTTTTAGATATTCACGAGGAGCAGGAAAATGTGCAAATGCAAAGGAGGTTCGGGCAATGAGTCAGATAATTCAGGGCAGAAAGGGCGAAAGGACGGACAATGTGGCGATCCTGGAGCAGGTTGCCCTTGTCGAGGGGGTGGAGACAGTTCTCCTTGCTGTGGGGGAAATTGTCGAGACGAGCAGGGGGCGGGAGGTTGTCCCCGTAGCGGAGATACAGGGGATGGCAATCCCAAAGGCGGTAATTGACGACGGCACCTGTAACAAGCAGGCCATGTACGAATGTCTCATGCAGGACTGGCTGAACTTCAAGTACGGCATGCGCCCAGTCCGTAACGAGAAAATCATCATCCCCGGAGGGCACTCGTGAACAGGATACACCTATCAATTATGGCGCTGATAGTCTTTGTTGCCCTTATCGTCTGCGCGATGATCGCCGACACGGTACAAAAACGTGACGGAGAGTCGGCAAAGCAGGCTCCCCCGGTTGACATTACCCTGACGATCCAGATGCAGGATACGAGTGGTAAGCTCACTCCGGTGCTGTCTGACTGCCTAATCCTTCCTGGCCAGGGAGAAGAAGATGAGCACCGTTAAAAGTATCAAGGAAAAGTCGTGGTGGGAGGTGGAGGCTGACGGCAAGGTCATTGGGATCATGGAGGAGTCAGGCTCGACACCAGGCGAGATCAAGCGTCTTGAGAAGCTAAAGGGCATTGAGGTCAGGCCAGCGACACCTGACAGCCTGGTAAAATTCAGGGCGAAGACCGCTATACCCAAGAGTAAGATCGAGCAGTTCGAGTTTGCCTTTTATGCCAGCGAGAGGAAGAAGAAGAAATATTCTTGACATTCCGCACTTAAAGAGGTAAGATACAGGCTAAAGATAGCGACTCTGGCCATTCGTTATATAGTGAGTGGCCAGTATTTCATCGACCTCTACTACTTCATCAGGATATGGGGGGATTATGGCAGCGGAAATAGACTGGGGGCAAAACGCGTGGTTCGTCAAGAACGCTCACGACTTACTCACTGAAGAATTCAAGGAGTGGTGGATCGAGACAGAGGGCGAGCCACCGGACCCGAGGGAAGAGTCAAAGAAGGTCTGCGGCGAGTACTGGCGAAAGTGCGGTTACTGTCTAGTAGGATGGCATGCCCACCAGATGGAGTCTGGCGACGACTGCGAAGTTCAACCACTTAATTTCGAGTAGGAACATTATGTCTGATCGCAGGAAGGCCGATGAGACGTACCTGAAGCGCATTGGTCGTGACCTCATGGGAGTGAATAAGCGCGGAAGTTTCAGCATGAAGGTCGAGGTGTTCTACGCCTACCACTGGGCAGGGTCGTGGAATCCGCCAAGCTCCCTGTTTTACCCCAGGCCACCGCTCAGGACCGAGGATAGGCAGCGATACTGGGAGAATATGTACCGCCTGAGAATTGACGGGAAATGGTTTGGTATCAAGGCGAAATTTAACATGTTTACCAGGATCGAAATAGGCGAGCTGTTGGTTGCTATCGATCCAGTCTATGTCGAGGCCCACACCCTTCCGGAGGATGAGAATGATTACTGATTTCCCTGGAAAGTCAATCCAGGGTTGCGACGTATGCCCAGAGTGTTTACAACGGCCCGATATATACCATATGGGGCCAGACTGGTGGACGGCAATATGCTCTGATAGCTGGTGCAGCTCTCGTCCCGCTGCTCTTGGCGCAACCAAGAAAGAGGCTATTAAAAACTGGAACACGAAAATGGAGGAGTTACGCTATGAGTCGGAAAAGAGAATATCGTCCGAGGAGCAGAAACCAAGTCAGCCTGGACTATCTTCGGGATTATCGGAGGCCGAGAAAATTGTGGTGGGTAAAGAAGCCAGCGAAGCAGCACCCGGTAATAACTCAGGTCGTCGCTCTGACGGCTGGAGGACGTCACGCATGGTGCGCAACGATTGACGGAACACTGGTGAGAAAGCAGATTGACAATGTGCCGAGACACCTCTGTTGAGATGACAAAAAAAATAACGGGTATGTCGCAATGGTCACGACATACCCGTTATTTTATGGAGCCTACTTTATAACGTAGAAGTTATTTCCGTCCCTGGTCCATCCCTGCTCTTTCATAGCCTCTGCAGGCGGGACTGCGACGAAGTGTCCGGTGAGGCTCTGGACGATATTGTCTCTCATCCAGTGCATCCTGGCGGTTCGCCCTTTCTCGGTGCGAGGGTCAATGACCAGAATACTTTCCTGGTCATGCAGTTTGGCGAGCTGGACAACCGCATCGAAGGTTGCTTTGTAGTACAGCCACTCGTCCTTCCCGGGGAATACCGCATAGCTGATCTCCCGCTTGCCATCCCAGCTACCCTCAACCTGCTTAATATTGGCGCAGCGGCCAAGGCGAGCCTTCACATACTCCATTTCCTGGCTGGCATTTCCAGAGGTGTTTACGGCGAAGATGAAGCACGTGTCGTTGAATCCCAGATCGCTGTGGTTGTGCCGTGCCTTGAACTCCTGTAAGCTATTCCCCATGACAACCTCCGTTAATAGTTGAAGGACCATTCTTCGTACCTGTCGTTTTCCGTGGCCAGCTCAACCTGATACCAGTCAAGCCGGTTCGCCCAGAAATCGAACTCGTCCATATCGACGCACTGAGCAAGCTTGACCCGGTGCTCCCGGATCTCTTGCTCAAGGTGCGCCACCAGATCTTGGTGCCACAGGATAATCTCCGTAGCGCTTGGTTTGAATTTCATAAGGCCTCCATCATACGGAAGACACAGAAGCCGATAATGACCGCCATCCGCATGAGGCTTTCGTCCTCATCAACATGGGCGGCCAGTATCCCGTCGTCGGGATTGATCGCCCCCCAGACACATTTTCCAGGGTTCTCGTCCAGGAGTCTGGCAAGCTCTGCAGCCTCGAAGGCCGTTAGTAGTCTATGCGAATGAGATTGCGTCATGACCTTCGGCCTCCTCGACCATGTTACTATGGGAAGTGAATTTGATCCCGTTATCCCTGCCCCAGCGTACTGCGTCCATCCTGACCCTGAAGCCTTCCTTTACCGTCTTGACGATCTTACCAGTCTGGTCATCCCGGAGGAGGACAGACCAGCTCTTGTAACTGGTACGTTCCGCAACGTAATATCTCATAGCCTACCCCCTCGCATTGCACATGCCCATATCGATGAGGTCGGAAGCCAGTCGGCCATACGACCCCTGGAGATGCCAAACCGTTCCTTCGTCTATAAGCTCTTGGAATAACTCAACGATTTCTTCGTCCGTCATCTCGCCATTCTCATAAGCAATAATTTTGTCGATGTAATCCATAATAAATCTCCTGTGTTAAGTATACTTATTTGTTAAAATCTTCGGGTCTTGATTAACCTCGCCTTTCGTCGTCCAGTCTCGCTCTGGGTCATTCTATGTCTCCAATGTACACCTTGGTCCGGACGGTGTCAATAGCTTTTTTCGTGAATGCGATTTTTTTTGTGCATGGTCCGCAACTATGTATTAAGGTTGTCTTATAAACACAGCACCACCGCCGTACTAAGGCGTCGTTGCAGCAGGATTCGCTACCTGTCCCAGGCCGTGGCCTTAAAAAAGTCACGGCCACTTGCGAGGAAAAATGGCAAAACGAAAAATTAAAATCTGCTGGTCCTGCGTCTGGCACCATGAGCACAGATACCGGCTGACCACGTTCCTGTGCTGTAAGGTAGCCTGCGCCTGCTACTGGCTGAAATACTATTGGAGGAAGGCATGGGATCGATAAAGAGGGACACAATCGACGTCATCAGGGGAGCGGCCAGATCGGTCAAGCGCGAAGAGAACTATGAG
>Ga0209728_1001706_pt1 | contig 12652 bp, 26 predicted proteins | sample RifGroD1_FD_183997 | JGI IMG/M metagenome (GOLD analysis project Ga0209728, IMG submission 183997) | Groundwater microbial communities from Rifle, Colorado, USA - Groundwater D1 (SPAdes) (version 2) | ecosystem: Environmental > Aquatic > Deep subsurface > Groundwater | place: Rifle, Colorado... | reverse complement strand
CAAACTCCCATAACACCGTCGATTTTATAAAATATACCGGTCTGTTTCTCTTTGTCGGTCAACATACTTTCCATACAAACCCGACCTGCACCGGCATTGTACCCAACTTTTTTGAGTAAATCCTGAATGAAGTACATATTGATGTCATACATAAGTGTGGCTGTTGTGATGACTAAATTTCCAATTGGCCCATATCCGACAGCCATTTTCTTGGCCCATACTTTACGGATAGTACCGCTATCCGGGTCAACTATGGGGTAAGGGTTTACCACTACATGGCCGTCCGGCAAGGTTAATTTGTCAGGTGTGATGATAGATAAGGATGTGATTTGATTTGCTCGGTTAAAACCTTTTCCTGTGACCATGGCTTTTCCGCTTATTACTGCTATGTCACCGTTCGTTTCGTCCAGGGTAACTGTTGCCTTGATTGAACGTAACATTCCGTTTGGCCCACGCTTGATGAATACTTCACCGTCGCCCAGCATTGCTATGTGCTGTTTTTTAAGTGCGGCTATCTGTGTCTGCATATTTTGAACTAAAGCTACATTGCTCTCTGCTACTGCCATTTGTTTACGCCTCCATCCAAAATTAAATTACTAATCTCAGGTCTTTCTCAGTAACCGTCCAAGCTTCATCCTGATAGTCCATAACGGCCACACATAACTTGCAAAAGCGACTATTCTCCATATCCTTGCTCGGTATCATTTGCTTGCAGCCCTCGCAGTAGCGCATGTCCTCATAATTACTGACAACTACCTGCATTGCTACCTTAACCGCTTCAATAGCTTCTGCCTTGCCGGTCTGTAGCACCTCAAGCCACGATTTTACACCCTGCAGGTGATTCGCATGTTCTGTCTTGGTCACTATCCCCCAACTCCTTTAAAGCCCTTTCCATGTCCCCAATAATCCCGCCTAAGCTGGCCGCCAATCCGGAATTAATCGGCCACAGCGAACCGTTTTGAAATGAGCGCAAACGGGACAGGATTTCCTTAAGCTCGTCCACTAGCGAATCACCCCGCCCGACTTAAAGTATTTATTCCACTTATCCAACCTGGCCTGGCGTTTCTGCCGCTGCCGGTAGTTGCGTACTATGCGTTTTAGGATTGACACCGCTCGTCCTCCTTGTCGGCAACTAATTTCATGCATTTCGGCCTGACATACAGACCATGATTATCTCTGCACTTGCCCCCGCAAGTATGAGCGAAATAATTGTTTGCATCGTCTAACTTGACAGGATACCTAGTTTCCTCCAAGGCACCCAGGACGGTTCCCATCGCGTTTTCTACTTCTAAATGCGGCACACTTACAATAACGCGATCTCCTTTTTTAAACTCTGACATTTTACCCTCCCTTGACCACGCCACGCCCGGCATGGTACAATACTTCTAACATTTTTTCACAGCCTTCAGCGGTTTGCCCGCCTGGAGGTTTTTTCTTTTTCCCGCTGAATCATCTTGTCCAACGGTAACACCTTCGCGGCTAACAGCTTCATGGCCATAATAGACCTTTCCAGTCCAAGCAGCTCTTCCATGATATTCTCAAAGTCCGGCATTTCCTGCTCGTCAATAATCCCATCCTCAGCTATCTCGGTAAGTCTGTCCCGAATAAGCCTAACATCAGTGTGATTTTTCAGTAGCCTTAGAACAGCCACCTCCAACTCTTTCTCCTCCACATCTTGCGCAAATTTCTGCCCAATCGGACAGTTTTTTGAGCAATGTTTTGCACATAGGCTTGGTTGCTCGTATTCCTCGGCCATTTTTAATACCACTTCGGGCGGTATTGTGCTGCTGCCACCCTCGTAGTTGATCAGCGTCCTCCTGCCTATGTGCAGCCTGAATGATGCGGCTTCCGCGCTCAATCCAGCCCTATTTCGTGCAGCTTTGTACATTGTTTACACCCCCCTTCTGTGGTGTAATATAGGAAATACTTGCTTGCTGACCACAAGTACCTTCCTTGCGGGCTTCCCGGCCCGCTCCTTCCCCGGCCGGCTTACTTCCTCGCACTACCCTTAACAGTACATTTCAAACAACCATCTTCCACCCAGTACGTTACTGCAGTTTCCGCCAAACCTATAGATTCAGCAATTTCTCTGTCCAAATCATTAAGAGCCTTAACAGCTTTCTCAATATCTAGTTTTCCGTAGTTGTTTTTTAGTTCGTCGATAATCTTCGCACACAGTTCTTGTTTGACGAAGTAGCTAAAGTCTGGCCTAAATAATTGAAACGCAGCCTTGGCAGCCGGTAGGACTTCTAAAGTTAAATCGACGTGTTTCACAAATTTCACCTCCTGTCTTATCTCTGAACTGTAATAGTTCTTCCGTAACGACCGGCAATAGTTTCGTCGTTAGTCAAAGATAATTTGACAAGCTCATAATCCTGGCGGTCTAAAATAGTAACAACTTCCTGACCATCAATAATGTCGCCAAGTCTTACTGCTTCAATATTTACCTGCATGTTTTTCATGTGATTTTCACCTCCAGCCTGTCCATGTAGATTTTAAAAAGAAAGGCTTTCGCCTAAACAGCCTCAGCCTTTTCTCTTTGTAAGTCTTTAATGGCCGCTTCAATCGCTAGTGGCAGAAGTAACTTAGCCAGTTTTTTACGAAAACCTCCCAGTTCTTCGGGAGACATTTCTTCTTCTGCCTTGACTTCGCCGCTTGGGAAAACGAATTTTCTTTTTACTGCCATCTATACCACCTCACTGCAGTTTATGCGAAGCAGGATTTGTCCTACCACCGGCATCATAAACTTTGCTCACATTCGACGGTGTAATCCATCAGCTCCAAGATTTCCTTAACCGAAACCTCTACTTTATCCCGACTGTCCATTAGTCTTATTGCTATGTCATTCAGTCTGCAGTATATATTGCGAAAAGCCACATGATTACGGTGTTCGTGAATCTGATCCAGCAGCGTCTCGGCATTGGACACTGAATCACTTATTGTTACCACCTCCCCTAACCAGCTTTACCAGCAAGTCTAGTATTAAGATCGGCCCTTATTTCATCCTTTAATTTCTGGTATCTCTCTAGAACTTCTTCCGGTTTTATCCCTAGTTCTGCCAGATGCTCAACAAGCTTCTGACGCCGGGCTTCTTTTTCTGCTAGTGTGGGGTTTCTACTGCTGGTCATCTTGCATACCCCCTCTGTTTTGTCAAACTTACAGGAATTTACCTCCCCCATGTCGAAACAGGTAGTTGTCCAGACTACCATATCAAGGGAGGGAGGTGTGAAAATGAGTACTGAGTTTTTGGTTTCAAAAGAGCAACTCATTCACGATTTAGCGATTGTCTGGTTACAAAAAGAGGTTCAGTCTTTTGATAAACCAGATAGGCTAGCATATCGGTATTTTGAGCTTGTGAAGTACTTTCAGCTAGAAGTAGAAGATGTCTCAAGGTATGGCTTTAATGTTGATCCTCCTGCAAGGTTTGACTAAGAGGTATAAATTCAGCTTTCTTTATAACACGTTTAGCTTCATCAACGAGAATTTGACGAATAGGAGTACGTTCAACTCTCTCTGAAACAGTACTTTTCAATTTATCAATGAAGGCCTGCAGGCGATTTTTTACAAAATGGAGGTTAACCGGCCCGAGTTGTCTTTGATCAAATTCGGACTGGTACTCCTCTTCCAAAAGAGCTAATACCTTTTGATAAACTTCATGATCTTTTTCGTTCATGGTTTTTACCTCCCTTCTGTTGGATTAACTGGCCTGGTCTTCCAAGAGTTCGGTTATCTTAACGCCCAGGGCGGCAGCTAGTTTTTCTAACATATCAAGCGATGGGTTTGCTTTATCATTTTCAATCTTATTTATAGTTGACACATCTGCGTTAACCGCATCTGCCAATTGATATTGCGTATAACCACGTTGTTTTCTTATATAGCGAATTTTTTTTCCTACTTTAATTGCCACTATTGGATTGCCCCCTTCCTTGACCCTAATTATATTGGATTGTATCCAATATGTCAATAAAAAATCATGGATTTAATCCAATATTTTTATCAGTAGTTTTATATGGTAATATTGTTTATTGAATGAAATCCAACAAGGATGATATTTATGTTTGATATAGGGAATAGAATTATCTGTTTAAGAAAGTTACATAGCATTTCAGCTAACAAGCTTGCAAAAGAATTAAAAGTTGATCCATCTACCATAAACAAGATTGAAAAAGGAACAGCTAAACCTTCTATGGACTTGCTTTTTAATCTGTGTAGCTACTTTAATCTTTCTCCAGCTGACTTCTTCGCCGATCCCCAGGAGTCGGAGCAGGAGTTGCTACCCCCAGAAGCTCGCCGGGTGATGGAGAAGGTTAAGGGCTTGCCACCGGACAAGCTTAAGATTCTTGAATCTGTGCTTGATAGTTGGGTTGGTTCTGACTAATGAAATTAGAAGTGTTATAGATTAGGACGTGGTACCTATAAGTAAAAAGCTAGAAACATTAATAACAAACTTTCCCACATGTATTTCTGACATCAATAAGCAATGCAAGTTTGGATCAGCATGGAATTTATATGGACAAAATGTTACTATATTCGGATTTATTGCAAGTTTGCTCTTAGGGTACTTTAAATGCCTTGATACGCCTCTTCGTTTTAGTTCTTTCGTTATAGTTATATTTCTTATTATCTCAGTAGTGACGTTATTGGGATGGAATAGATCATTAATTCAACATCTCAAAGATATAAAGCAGCTATCTGAAGTAATTGTTTCGGAAACTTCATCACTTCAAGAAAGACATAAAGAACTTGCAAGGCAACATGAAAAAATAGTTGAAAAATATGAAGAACTAAATAATCAAACTAGCCTAAGAAATACAAATGATATGCTTCAACTAATAATTCTTTCTCAAATTAAAGAGCAATTTAAAATACCTGAAAATCAAAATGTCAAGCAAATAGATATGGAGGCCTAGCAATGACCTGGAAAATTATTAAAATAGTTGATGATTATCGCTTAGTTATTAATGCTGGTTCGGATGATGGTATTAAACAGAATGACAAACTTGTAGTTTTTGATCCTGGTGAAGAAATATTTGATCCCGATACCAATGAATCATTAGGTACCTTAGATACGATTAAATGCTACTTAAAAGTCTCTGACGTACTAAAAAAAATGTGCGTATGTGAAAACGCTGAAAGTGATAAAACATCTAGTCTTAACCCGCTAGCAGCCGCCTGGTCTGCAACATTATCTGCATCATTATTAGGCATAGCTGCCGGGGCAATGCCTGTAACGAGCTCTAAAAAGTCCTTACCTATTAACGCAGAAGACATATCTGGTGGCTTAAAACCTAAAACTAAAATTAGAATGGGTGACTTAGTGCGCATGGCCTAAAGCCCACCTTTTTTAATCATTACAATCTGATTAATTCCAATGAGAGCCATAAATAAAAAGAAAATACTCTGTAAATCTGGATAATCTCTAAGCTTATAAGCCATAACGGTTATGAAAATAAAGTAAATCATGCATTGTACTGTAATGCATACTCGTAGGACCTTTATGGTTCTCACCTCCTCCCTTCTGTTGAGACAAAGTTTAAGGAGCCAGATCACTCATAGCTTGGGCGCAATCTTCACAGATAAATGTTCCGTCCTCAAGGGCCAATGTGCCGGTAAGTGATTTACAGCAGACACATTCATGCTTTTGCTTTTTCTGTCGCTTCCGGCGTGGTTTTTTCTTTTTGGGTTTAGCTATCACCCTCACCTCCCTTCGGTGCCGGTTGGTTGGTGCGTTTTGTGACATTCATCCTCAAAAAATTTTGTCCATTTAAAATTAAGAGCCTGACCAATTGCCTTTGCAGCTGAAACACTGGCATTTCTAAGACCTGTTTCTATGCCCGTGTAGTAAGAACGGCTTATGTTAGCCATGTCAGCCACTTGTTGCTGTGTTAAGTTACCCCTCAGCTTTATTAGCCAGTCGCGCGATTTTGCTTTCATATCTACCACCTTCTTAAAAGTTCTGTTGCGTTTCGTGACTTTCTAATACCTATTATAATGTTGCGTTTCGTGACTGTCAAGTGTTTTTGTTGAGATTTGCAACATATATTTTAAATGTTGCTTTTTGAGACTATAATGTGAGTGAGGTGAGATTATGAGACTAGGAGAAAAGCTGGCGAAACTAAGGAATGAAAATGGTTTAACGCAAAAAGAACTGTCCGATCTATTTTTAATATCAAGAAGTACCTATGCACAATACGAAACAAATAACAGGCAGCCAGACTATGAAATGCTTACAAAATTAGCCGATTACTTTAAGGTTACAACCGACTATCTTTTGGGCAGAGAAAATATAACTATAGCCGCAAACCGCACAGACGATCCTATGAGCAACTTGCCTCCAGAAGCTATTGAGGAAATAGAAAAATTTAAGGAGTTCGTGAGGCATAAATACAAGAAATGATAGACAGTCTAATCCAATTTGCAATAGACAGTGAGATTGAAGTAACTACGTGGGATTTTAAGCCTCCTGTGCGTGCAATATATATACACCTACCGGACAGCAAACCAGTTATTGCATATTGCCCTAAATTAGAGCATGACACATACCTATTTAGAACTGTATTCAGTGAGGAACTAGGGCATCATTTTACTTCCGTTGGCCATGCCCTACCGAAAGAATACTACAACTATGCGGACAGGCTTGTAATAAGCAGAGCGGAATACAAGGCTATACGCTGGGGAGCCTTATTTTTAATGCCGATTGATCAGTTACTTGGGGTTATTGGCAAGACAACAGAAACATGGGAAATAGCTGAATATTTCGCAGTGACCGAAGAATTCGTAAAATTCAGACTAAACCTGCCTGATTGCCAGGAATTTAAGACCGCCAATAGGCGGCTTTATAGTTTCTGACGTAATTCGACAAAATAAGCTTTAATTATGAATATATGAACAGGAGGTTTTTATTTTGAGCTTTAAAGAAAACATTCAGAAGTTATCAGTTCAGGTTATGGAGCGCAAAAAGCATATCACAAATGAAGAAATGACTAAACAGGCTTTAATAATACCGTTTCTTCAAGTGCTTGGTTTTGATGTGTTTAACCCGTTGGAAGTAAAATCTGAATATGATGCAGACTTTGGAAAGAAAAAAGGCGAAAAGGTTGATTACGCTATTTTTAAAGAAGACATGCCTATTATGTTTATTGAGGCTAAATCGGTAAATGAGAACCTTGAAAACCATGATGCACAGCTTTCTAGGTATTTTAATGCTACCCCTAATGTTAAGTTAGCCGTACTTACTAATGGTATGCAATATAAATTTTTTACTGATCTTAAATCTAATAATATGATGGATGAAGATCCGTTTATTCAGTTAGATATAACTAATTTATCAGATAATGATATTGAAGTTTTATCTAAATTTAGGAAAGAATCTTTTGAAAAAGATGAACTCCTTAAGTATGCCGAGGATATTATTTATACCTCAACACTTAACAGTAAATTAAGAGAATTATTCAGGAATCCATCCGATGATTTTGTTAGGTATTTAATTAAGGATTTTAGCGATACCCGCATAACTGCCAATGTTGTGGACAGGTTTAGGCCCATTGTGAAAAAGGCTATATCTAATGCAGTTCTGGATATTGTCAGTCAGGGTTTACTGCAGCAGGGTGGGGATGCAGAAGAAATTAAATCTGAAGAGAGTCAACCCGAAGACAACTGCACGCATAAGCCCAAGAAGGAGATTATTACAACAGAGGAAGAGTTAAGCGGTTTTAATGTTGTTAAAGAAATATTAGCTGAAGCTGGCAAGGATGTGTCAGAGGTGAATTATAGAGATACAACCGCATACTTTGGTATTTTTATTAAAAATGCATTAAACTGGATCGTGCGCTTTAATTTTGATAGCAGTAAAGGCAAGCACGTACTAATTAAATTGCCCCTAGAAAGGTCTAGAATGCTGTCCAATAATTTTAATTGCGAAACCGCACCTAAGGGTCACGGCGAAAGCAGAATATATATAAACTCCATTAATGATCTGAAGGATTTAAAAGAACTACTGGTTGAGTGTTTTGATATTGCTCAATGACATATGAATGGATCAGTGGGGTTATTTTATTTAAAAAGGTGGTTATGTTAAAAATGCCTAATAGGAGTAGTTTTATAGCTATTTTTACGCTTATAATTATTATATTTTTTATATGTGCTGGGTGCTCGTTATCTTACTCGCCAGAAGAAGTAGTAACTAACTATTTAGATACTATTAAAAAAGGTGATTATGAAGAATCTAAAAAATTTATATATGTAAGCCAGGATTCAGATGATTTTTTTTCAAACAATGATAATGACGCAGAAAAAACCGAAATGCGGAATGAAATCTTAGGGAAGATTTCATATAAAGTTTTATCTTCTAAAATATCAGGCGATACGGCTAGTGTTGACATAGAAATAACTTCTGTAGATTTATCAAGAATATTCAGTAAAGCTATTAGTGAACTAATGCCACTCGCCTTTGCATCAGCTTTCGATAAGAGCAAAAACGCCAATACTAATGTTATGCTAGAGCAGTACATGAAAAATAGCATCAATGACCCTAATGTATTGATGACAAGTACAAATACAAAACTGGAACTAAAGAAGGTAAATGATGCATGGTTGCTTGTGGCTAACGACGATTTATTGAACTCCCTAACCGGTAATATTGGCAAAGCTTTTTCTTTTTCTGACTAATTTATTCCACGTGGAATATTCCACAAAAATAAAACCACTACCGGCTAGGGTAGAGGTTTTATGTTGGTTAGTTGATTAATTTGGAGGTCGTTACTTAGGAGGAATTGCTATATCCGCTAATTGGGAATATAAATCACCGGAAGTTATTGCTAGTGAATTGCTTGTCGCTTTACTAAGCAAGCAAGGCATTCAACCCATAAATATAGGTAATGAAGAATGTACTCATGAAGTATTTATTGCTAAAACTATAGGAGAAATGTATAACGCTTTATTGTCTGAAATAAAGAAAAAAGATTAATAAATTAATTATCTAAAATACTGGAGGCGGCCTCCAATAATTTTGCTTCAGCCTCAATTAATTTTGCAGCACCTTCCGGATTAAGTGCACTTAGTGAGTATTTTATACACTTGTCTATTTCCTCAATTTGTTCTTTAATAATTGCTTTTAGTTCTCCCATTACTTTAACCTCCCGCGCATTTAATTTTAAATAAATTATACTAAATCTATCCATGGAAGTAAATTACGATTTTTATTACCCCGGCCCCGTGCCAGGCATAACTTTAAGGGAGTAAAGTAAATGATTAGCTTAAAATAAGATGCAGAAATCAGATTAATAGACATGAACAAAACCTGCTGCTTAAAGAATTTCCGGGATGGATTACTCAAGCTAAGAATACAGGAATTATAAGAAATTAGGCTAAGGGAGGTATGTAAGATTGATTACTTGTCCATCCTGTGGTCACAAAAATAATCCATGGGCTAATGCATGCGTAAAATGTACGGAACCATTAACTTCAAAGTCTAAAGATACCAGTAATGAAATTATCGGTTATAGGTGCCCTACCTGCAAGACGATTACCTACGGCAATAGCACTCATTGTATTTGCGGACACTGGTTACTGGACAGTAAGTTTCCGGCAGAACCGGTTACGGGAAACGAATATGTGAAGGGTTACTGGAAAAATAGAAAGAATAATAATGTTACATCGCTAAAAGGTTCAGAAAAGAAAGGAAAGACGCTTGTTAAGTTTATTGGATTTGCACTTATAGCTTTTGTAATATTTAGCCTTTTCGTTACGGGTAATGATAAAACTACAACAGAACCAAAATCCTCACCAACATACCAAACCATGCAACAAAAGACATTAAATCAAACACCGCCACCAGAGCCTAAAAAAGCAAACTTAGAATTGCTTGAACATAAATCCACATCAGACGAATATGGTAGGCGTTATGTAATAGGTTCAATTAAGAATAATACCAGCAAACGATATAGCTATGTTCGGGTTGAGATAAATTTATATGACGGAGCATTGGCACAGGTTGGAAGTACAGTGGACAATACAAATAACTTAGAGCCGGGTGGTATTTGGAAATTTAAAGCAACTATACTTGAAGATAGTGTAAGGAAATATAAGATTATAAATGTAAGTGGATTTTAAATTTATGTTAATAGGCGGGAGTAACCCAATGCACAAACTAATCCCCCTACTCTGCTTAGTCCTGGCCCTAACCGGCTGCCAACAGGACAAGCAGATCGAAACACCACAATACATATTGCAGTCCAAAAACGCTGTCATAGCCGTCGCAAAGGATGAGAAAACCTTTGACACAGCATTCGCGGCCTTAAACGTCGGCAACCCCTCCCTGATTCGTGAACTGATTGGTTATGGAGATATTTTTGGTGTACAGAGAGGGACCAGGGTTGAGGTTATTGAAACTGCTGGAAAGCGATCGAAGGTAAGGTTAATGGATGGTGATATTGCCGGGAAGGTTGGCTGGGTGCAGACGGATTATTTGAGGGACAAATAATTATTCCACGTGGAATATTTCTGATGCATTAAAAATTAGGAGGTTGACTAAATTGTCTTATAAGGATGGAAAACTATTATACCATTTAACTTCAGTTAGCAATTTAGAATCAATAATTAGCCTAGGATTGCTTTCGCGAAACAATGTTAAGTATTTTGATGATGTGGCCGATCAAGAAATTATTGATTTTAGGAGAGAAAATAATTTAAATGATCTCGTGCCTTTTCACTTTTTTGCCAAAAACCCATTCGACGGGAGAGTTATGAAAGACAATCCCCACAAAGAATTTATCTATATTTGTATACATAGGGATTTTGCTAAAGCAAATAACTTTAAGATAATTCCTAAACACCCTAAGTCTATGGAAACACTTAAACTATATGATTATAGAGAAGGTATTGAAATAATTGATTGGAATACAATGGATATTAGGGACTATGTTGGAAATAACTACTGTAAACAAGTATGTATGGCAGAATGTCTATCCGAAAAAACAATTAATCCTGTTAACTTTTTCAGTTTTTTCGTAAAAACAGAACTTACAGAAAAACACTTATTATCTTTACATAAAAGGATATTGAAATGGGAACCATTTCGTGTTAACGTAAGGCCAAATATGTTTTGAGGTGAATTTTATGTTTAGCTTTATTACTGGCGATATGTTGGAATCGAACGCAGAGTGCTTAATAAACACTGTTAACTGTGAAGGTTATATGGGTAAAGGTATCGCCTATCAGTTTAAATTAAAATTCCCAGAAAACAACGACGATTACGTTAAAGCATGTAAAAGCAGGACGCTTAGGATAGGAACAATACATCATTATCAAGAAAAAGGTAAGCTTATTATTAATTTTCCAACGAAAGATAAGTGGCGAGAAAAATCAAAGATTGAATATATTAATATTGGTCTAGCTGAATTAGTTAAATTAATACCTACCTTAAATATTAAATCCATTGCAGTTCCGCCACTGGGATGTGGTAATGGTGGATTAATGTGGGCAGATGTAAAAACATTAATAGTTGAGCAACTTAAATCCTTTTCAAAAGACTTGGATATAATTATTTACGAGCCTTCGAAATACTATAAATCTAAAGCAACCGTAGTTCCTAAAATAAACGCATCACATTTAATTTTAATGACCTTTAAGCTAAAATTAAATAAATTTTCCAAAATTAGGCTACAAAAGACAGCTTATTTTATGAATTTATTCTCAGGAACTAAATATTTTGATTTCACAAAGTATAAACTAGGACCCTATGCCCATTCCATTGATATATTAACAAAAAGTATAAAAGAATTTCAAGATCATTATAAAATTGATACTGAAAAAGCTTATGATTTAGCTAAAACAATGGTAATTAGTAAATCAACAGAAAACAAATTAAAAACTTTTGATAAAGCCATCGAAGAAGCTACAAACTTTGTAAATCAAATCAGTAGCGCTAAGGAACTTGAACTTCTGGCAACAATATGCTTTATATTGGAATCTAAACAGGATCTTACTGCCCAAGAAATAGTTAGAGAAGTAAAAGAATGGTCAGATGAAAAGGCTAGTAAGTTTTCCGAGAAAGAAATATTAAAAGGAATACCGTTATTATTAGATAAAAAACTAATTCAAGAAAATTTAATGGGCCAATATAATATTAGCAATATAAACTAACCCGGCCTTGTGTCGGGAATACTTTTTTTGAGGTGACAACATGAAAAAGCATACCAACAAAAACATAAACAACCGTGCCATAGCCATAGTCCGTGTATCAACAGCAGAACAAGCCACGGAAGACAGATACTCCATTCCTCACCAGCGAACCCATATAGCCCAGGAGTGCAAAGCCAGGGGCCTTGACCTGGTACATTTCTTTGAGTTTGTACAGTCAGGTGCTAAGGTTCTTTCTGGCACATCTAAAGAGCGGGCATCGGTAATAAAATTCATAACTGACTACGGTATATCGGTTATAGTGGTCCATGAGTTAGACCGACTTGCTCGTTCAATGCTGGATACCCTGTTATTTGTCGATGAACTGGACAAGTTAGGCGTGGCCTTCATCAGCATCCACGACGGCTTTGACACCACCACTGCCCAAGGTCAACTGCAGATGCACATTCTGTCCGCATTTAGTGAATACTTTAGGAAGCAATTAGCAAGTAAGGTTATTGGCGGTATGATTGAG
>Ga0209728_1001704_pt1 | contig 12673 bp, 9 predicted proteins | sample RifGroD1_FD_183997 | JGI IMG/M metagenome (GOLD analysis project Ga0209728, IMG submission 183997) | Groundwater microbial communities from Rifle, Colorado, USA - Groundwater D1 (SPAdes) (version 2) | ecosystem: Environmental > Aquatic > Deep subsurface > Groundwater | place: Rifle, Colorado... | reverse complement strand
AGCAAGGAAAGCACTTGTTGAAATGGATAGATTGCAAAAAGAAGCAGAAGCAAAAATAGGCGAAACTAATATTTCATTAGATAAACTTAAAGATACTAATCAATCTATAAAATTAAATGATTCTATAGTTGGTTTAGACTTCGATGCTTTAAGTAAAGAAGGTAAAGGCGAATCAGACAAAGAAACAAATCCAGTAACAAATCTAATCTCAAAATACACAATAGAACAAGAAAAAATAGATGCACTATTAGAAAAATCAAAAGCAATACAAGAAACACTTATCCCCTCTTCTGCTGAATATCGTAAAGAAACAGAAAAGCAAATTCAACTTCTAAAAGATAAACAGAATTCTATTCATGATGAAAATTTAGCATTAACTAACTTAGCAAAAACTACACAACTCACAGATGAACAAAAGAATCAATCTGCTAAACAATATGCTAAAAATTCTACAGAATGGTATAAAATTCAAAAGGACATATACGAAGGTTCAGATAAAATGATGGCAAATACTTTATCTGAATTTACTAGTCAATTAACAGAGTTAGATAATAAGCAACAATTCATAAATAATACTGCATCTAAATATTCTAAATCATCTCAGGCATATAGAGATTCTATTCAATTAGAGATAGATATAATAAAAGAAAAAAATAATGTACTACATCAAGCAAATGAATTTATTCGTGAACAAATAGCATCTGGTAAATTAACTGCACAACAAGCAGAAGAATATCGTAAACAATTACAGCCTAATTCTAATACTTATGCTAGTAATGTTGGAGAAGTAGACACAAAAAATCTAGACATCCTCAAATCAAAATATGAAGAATTGGATATTCCAATTCAACAAATCACAGATAGATTATCTATGCTTCAAACTGTTCAATCTTTATATGATGAAGGTTCACAACAATATGTAGATAATACTCAGCAACAAATTGACGTAAATAAAGAATTAATATCTGCATTGCAAGCAAAACATAAAGCAATTGAAGCAGATTTAGCATTGGCAGAAAAAGGTACTCAGACTTATGATGAATTATCTAATATGTTATCTGATGTAATAAAAGCAGAATTAGATGCTGTTCAGAAGAAGAAAGAATTCATAAAAAATATTACAGATGATACTATTGATTTGCTAAAGGAAGTTTATGAGAAAGAAAAAGATATTGCTTTAGATGCTATTGATGCACAGATTGAGAAGGAAGAAGAAAGACACGATAAGATAATTAATAATTTAGAAGATGAGATGGATGAGTTTGAGGATTCTGTTAATGATAAGATTAAATTAATTGATAAATTAGCAGATAAGGAGAATTATGAAGATGATTTAGCAAAAGCACAAAAAGAAAGACAAGAAATACAGAATAAAATTAATATATTAGGTATGGATACTTCTGCTGAAGCAAAATCTAAAGTTAATGAATTAACAAAAGAATTATTAGAAAAAGATGAAGAAATAAAAGATATGCAAGGGGAACATTTAAGAGAAAGCAGGAAAGATAGTTTAAATGAATTGTTAGATGATTATAAAGAAGAAAATGATGCTAAGAAAGAATTAGAAAATGATAAATATGATTCAACTAAAAAGAATTTAGATAAGCAAAAGAAAGCAACAGAAAAATATTATCAAGATATGATTGCTAATGAGATTGAGTTTAACAATATGAAGGAAGATTTAGCAAGTGGGAATGTTGATAATATTATAAGCGAGATCCAGAGGCTCATAGATTTTGTGAATGAGAATGAAGATAGTTTTGGAGCAGGATTAGGTGAAACTTTAACTTCCAATTTACAAAATAAGATTGATCAAATTAGTGAAAATATTGGAAGTGGGAGTAGTGGATCAGGGAGTGGTAATTCTGGTGGTTCTTCACAAACAAATGATAATTCTAAATATAGGCAGATAATAAACGAGATCACTTTTTTAAAAGGGCAATATTTAGAAGGTCAAAATGCTAATGATACTACTAAAATGGCATGGGCAAGTAAAGCAGCAGTTGGCTATTACAATCAGTTACCTACCTCAATTGCCGATAAATTACATGCAATGGATTATGAAGAAGCATATAAGTATCTTAAAGGTGGAGTTTATCATGAAGGTGGAAGTGCAGTATCAAAAGGCAAATCACCTAATAAGATTCAAGATTTAATTGATAATGTATTTAACAAGGGAATAAAGAGCAATGAATTAAGAGCACTTTTAGAAAATGGAGAAAGTGTATTATCAGAAAATGCAGTTAACAATTTCATACCCACCCTTCAGAGTATTATCAGCAAGTTCATACCTAATATTAGTATTCCTAATATGCCTAAAATTGCTACTGCAAACAGCGGTATTAGTGGTGGTATAAACATCAATATTGCTACTGTAAATACTCAAGATAATAACAGTTTAAATAACTTCTTTACTAAGATAGACAATAAACTTAGTAAATTAGGTAGAAAATAATTGTAGTAAATTATAGGGTAGTTTAAATACTACCCTATTTATACTTTTAAGTGAGGTGAATTAAAATAACAGTTAAAAATTATATGTCATTTAGTTTCAATGGTAAAAATTCAGCAGATTTTGGTATTATAAATGTAAATACTGATTCTGGTATGTTAGAAGAAAATTTCATATCTGAACGTGAATTAAATGAAATAACAACAAGATTTTCTGAAAAACCATACTTTCAATATATAAAAAAGCAACCAATTAGTTTTGATTTAAATTTTGCTTTTGAGAGTGTTTGGGATAGTACATTAATAAGACAAATTGTAAATTGGTTAAATGTTGATTATTATAAAGAATTTTATTTTATAGATAGCAATTTAGAGAAAAGAATATATTATGCTATTCCCATAGATGATATTAGAATAATTCACAATGCTTTAAGACAAGGTTATTTATCATTAAATTTTCGTTGTAATTCTCCTTATTGCTATAGTGATTTTATAACTACAGAAATATATGATTTATCTTTAAATACTAGTATTGGTACAGATATTGAAATAACTAATTCAGGAGATGTAAATATAAAACCTCAAATATGGATAGAAAAAATTAGTGATGATAATGGAGATATTATTATAACTAATACTAACACTAATCAACAATCCATATTTAAAACTATGGCAAGAGCAAGAAATATATTAACATTTACAGGCGATGCATCAGAAGGTGATACTTTTTCTATAAATGATAATACTTATGAATTAGATTGGAATAATTCTATAACAGAAGGTAATATTTTGGTAGATTTATTTTATAATGCTGTTCCTGCGAGTAATGAATTATTATTTACAGGAAATATTTCAGATGGTGAAACTGTTCAAATTGGAAATTATATTTATGAATTTGATACAAATAATGTTATAACAGAAGGACACATTAAAGTAGATGTTACTTCAGGCTTAACTCCTGAAATAGCTATTCCTTTGCTTGTAGGAAGTATAAATAATAATGTAAATGAAATTGTAAATGCTGATGGAACAATTCAAGAAGATTATAAAGTAGTTTATATATATGCTAAGATTCCTGGTATCATAGGTAATTCTATAACTATTTCAACTAACTGTATAAATGCTTCATGGTATAATAATACTCTTATAAATGGAGAAAATCCAGAAATAGATAGTGTATCAACAGTATTAAGTAATACTATTAATAATAAAGTGGGAGAATTAGTAACTACCACACCTGATTTAGTAAATAATAAACTTAATTTTGTATCAAAAACATACGGAGAATCAAGTAATTCAATTTCTACTAATACTACATGTGTAAATGCTGATTTCAACTCCCCTACTCTACTCAATGGTGCAACAGGATTGATTGCAGATGAAAATGTTTATATAGATTGTGAAAAAGAATTTATTGAAAGTGATTTATCTGAAATATATAGATATGATGCTTTTAATGATAATTACTTGGAATTAGTATTAGATGAAGATAATTTAAATGTTAACACTTTAAATATAAAAGGTAAATGTAAAATTAAATTTAAATATCAATATAAATATTTACAAAATGAATAGAAGGTGAAAATAATTGTTCGGAGAAATAGATTTAACTTTAAAACCATTATATCCACAATTTTTTCTAGCAAAACCTAATAAGACAGTTATATCTAAATTAAAAGATATTTATCAACATAATTTAAATAAAAAACTTGGTAATATTAGTGAATTAACTTTTTCTATGCCTTTATATATAGAAGATTCTAATCATCAAAAAATTAGAAATCGTAATATAGATATAATTAAACAAAGATTATTAATTAAAGTAACTTTAGGAAATAAGGAAGAATGGTTTATAATTAATAAAATAGATAGTTCAGCAGAAGATGTAGATTCAAAAATTATTACAGCATTTAGTTTAGGATATGAATTATCTGATAAGGTAATAAGAGGTTATAAATGCACAAGTTATAATATTCAAGAAGTTTTATTAGGAATAAGTGATAGTAGAATTCCATTAGATGGTGATTCTACAGATGGTATTTTAAATAATAGTATATGGAGAATTGGTTATATAGACAGTCAATTTTTATTAACATATAGGTCATTTGAATTTAGTAGTGTAACATTATTAGATTGTATTTTTGAATTAGCAGAAAGTTTTAAAGCATTAATTGTTTGGGATACTATAAATAGAACAATTAGTTTTTATAAATACGAAAATCTTGAAAATAATAAAGGATTAAAATTTTCATATAATAATTATTTAAAAAGCATAAACAAAGAAGAAGATGCAAAGGAAATGGTTAGTAGATTAATTGTTGAGGGTAAGGATGGATTAAGTATTAATGAAGTTAGTCCATCAGGAAACAATTTTATTGAAAATTTCTCATTCTTTTTAAATGGATATATAAAGGATGAGAATAATAATGTAATCTCTCACAGTTCATTTATGTCAGATCAATTATGCGAAAGTATAATTTCTTACCAGAATTTAATTACTTCTAAAAAAGGTGAGTTTGATAATTTATTAGAACAATTAAAAACTCAGCAAGAATTATATACTGTAAAAGACAATGAATTGACTGTATTAGAACAACAATTAGAAATTTTAAAAGATTCTTTAGATATTGCGTTATCTAATGATCAGGATACTGGACAATTATTAATAGATATATCAAATAAAGAAGATGATATTGAAGATAAAAATGCAGAAATAGATGTTATTAATGATGCAATAGATGATATTAATATTGATATATCAGAATTAAGATATTTGATTAGTATAGAAAATAACTTCACAGAATCAGAGATAGAGGAAAGAAGTTTATTTATAATTGAAAAAGAATGGATAGACCAAAATTATGATAATGCAGAAGATTTATATGCTGATGCATTAATAAAATTTGAAGAATTATCTTCACCAAAAACTGTTATTAATATTGATATTGTTAATTTTTTAGAAATTGTTGAAGAGAATAAAAATTGGGAGAAGCTAAATCTTGGTGATCTCGTCACAGTATTCTATGAAGATCTAGATATTGACGTTCAAGCAAAAATAGTAGAAATAGAATATAATTTTGAGGAAGGAAATATATCTCTAGTTATTGCGAACATTAAAGATATATTAAATGCTGAAGAAAAATTTTACAAAGATATATATAGTGCTATTAGTACATCTTCTACAGTTAATTTAAATAAATATACTTGGAACTCTACTGTTGAAACTAAGAATAAAGTTGATCAAGTAATAAATGGCATTTGGGATGCAAATAAAAATGCTGTTGTTGCTGGTATAAATGAGAATTATATTCTTGATAGAAGAGGATTGACTTTAAAAGATCCTAATGATAATTTAAATTTTTTACGTGCATTACATAATATATTATGTTTTACAAATGATGGTGGTCAAACCTATAAAAATGCTCTGACCACGAAAGGTTTGGTGGCAGAAAATATTTGGGGAAAATTAATTGTAGGTGAAAATCTTACAATTGATGCTTCTAATTCTGAAGGTGAACAAACTTTTATTATTGATCAATTTGGTGTACAAATTTATAATATGATTTTATCATTAATAAAAGCAGATAAAATGGCAAGGATATTGATTGATGTGTCAAATGGATTTGTTATTCAGAAGAATATTGGTACGGTTGATACTCCTGTTTGGAAAGATGTTTTTAAGATTGATGAAAACGGAAATTTAATTGCTGTTGATTTAACTTGCCAGAATTTTAAATTGGTTAATGATAATGGTGGGACTGTTTTAGAGGTAAATAGTGATCCTAGTAAGAATGAAATTAATTTTGATAATTTTACTACTAAATTTGGTACGATATATGCTGATAATTTGAATATTAATGGGATGGAAATCAAGGATGAGTTGGAAAATGTCTGGACAAAAATTAATGAAAATGGTTCACTTATAGCTATTGCATCTAACAACATTCCATCTGTGACTCCATATGGCATAACGTCTGGTCATATTGATTGTGACTACCCGAATAAATATAGTAATTCTGGTGGTGAAAATTATGATCTTGTAACACTTAGACCACTTTATCATTCAGGAGGAATCGTTTCATTCGAGAGTGCGTACGACAATACTGTTTCCATAAATATCAGACCTGGAGAATCGATTTGGCAAATAAATGAAGATATTACAGAAAGTGGTCTTGCAAATACTGATTGGTGGGGTAATAGACCTACTCGCTTTTCATTCAAATTTAAAGGAGGAGTAGTTGGTTCTAACTCACTAAAGATATCACTAATGAAATTTTCAAATAACACTCCATTAACAATTGTAGATGATTCTGGTGAAGAAGAAGTATCTGATACATCTATAATTTATCAAGGTGTATCAGATTGGGACATAGGAAGCAGTAAATCATTCTATTTTTTAAGTGAGTTAAATACGGGATATTTCTATGTTAAATATGAAAATGTATCTGCTAATGATATTTATATTGATCAGATGATGCTTAAACCTAAATTTGGTAAATATCCTGGTATTTTTCAATCTGGTCCATTTTCTTTTCCTGTATCTTCTTTTGTTATTAAAGAGTATCAAGAATATATAAATACCGATTATTCTTCTATTGGTATTGAAGTTGATTTAAATTATAAATATTTAGACTGTACTGTTTGTGGTATGCCATTTGTAACTTCAGATGATTCAAGTGAATTAAATGGTCAACCAATTTATTTTCATGGCAAGTTTGAAAAAGAAGATATTGGAGGTATAAATTATTTTTCTAAATTAATTTTAACACCTATAGGCACTGTCCCAAGTTCACTTACAAATGGGAAAATTCATACTGCTATAATTGGGAATGGTAGAAAAATAATATAAAAAGAGAGGAATATAAAGCCTCTCTTTTTATATTACCATATTAAATTAAATCTGTTTATTTCTGCACCTGTAGTTCCATATTCACTTAATATAAATATAACTTCTTGATTTTCTTTTAAGTCCTTACAAAGAGGAGATTTATTTCCTTTTAATTTACTTAATTTCATTTTAGCACATTGTAATTTTTCATTATCAGATAATTCATTCCATTTTATTTTATTTGCATTATTATAATCACCTAAAAATAAAAATGTTAATTGATTACTTTCTACTTTGTTACAATTTAATGCACTTAATAATTCAGATATTATTTTCCCATGTGATTCATTTGGAGTATTGTAACTAATATTTTTATTGCTATAAATATTAACAGTCCTAGTGTTTTCATTCCAATTTACATTATAACCAAGTGCATCACTTACAAAACGAACAGGTATCATTGTACGATCATTAATTATCATTGCAGGAACATCTAAGTTAATATTTTGACCATTTTTATAACCAATTTTAGACCATGCAGTAAGTATTATTGTAGTATCGTCTTTTGTTGCTTTAACAGTTTTTGTTGAATTATCCCATTGAATATTTGCACCTAATGCTTCAAATATTGTTCTTAATGAAACTAAAGTTCTACCTTCTTTATTTATAAATGGAATATTATTATCTAATTGTTGCCCATTTATAATAATAGTATCAGCGAGTGCCATATTACCACTAACCATTAAAACAAATAAACTTAAAACAATACATAATACTAATCTACCTAACTTACTTTTCTTACTTCTTTCTTTTTCTTTTTTGTTCATATAATTGAACATCTCCTTTTCTAATTTAGTTTTATGTGTATTTTACTAAATTTTATGTCAATTGTCAAGCATATTTTAAAAATAATTTGAATATATTATATTTATATTTTATTGTCCTACAAATTATAAATATAATTTTTCTTGACTTTATAATTTAGATATGGTATTATTACGTTAATAGAAATTTCTCTTTACCTTCACTTCTATTTTTGAGAAATACATATTTATAGTGTATAATAAAATAGATAGGAGTGTGATTTTAATTGGATGATAAAAAAACAAAAGAAAATATAGAATTGTTTGAGCAATATGCTAAGATAATAAATGAAGAAATAAGTGTAGGAATTGAAATTAAAATTAAAGAAATGGTTGAAGAATATCAGAAAAAGACTGGAGTTAATAAAGCATTTATAGCTAAAAGATTAGGATTATCTAAACAAGCATTATCAGAAACATTTAAATCTAGTAATCCAAGATTAGAAACATTAATAAAATTTGCCATATGTTTAAATTGTAATGTTGAAGATTTATATAAATATTATCAAAAAACAGGTTCTATAAAAAATAATTCAGATATTCCTGAAAAATAATCAAGTTATATCTTGACATTGTTTATTATTACCTCTATAATACGTTTATAGGGTTTAAGTAGTAATTCCCTATAAATTTAATTATGGAGGTATTATTATGATTAATCAATTAACTACCGAGAAATTTGAAGACTTCATGTTGAGATTCAATGACACATCAGTTTGGTTAAGAGTATTATGCGGAACTGTAAATTTAGACGTTTACTATCCTGAATTTGAGTTTATTAGTTTCACAAATAACACATACCAATTCGGACATTTAAGTTATGATGAAGATAATAATCATCAGAATATTATAATTAAGATTGATGACATTGAATCAATACATATCTCTTCTATATTTGATGATGAGATTACCTTGTTGATGTATGATGGTATCGAGATAATTTTAGGATTGAATTAGGGAGGTATTTGGTATGTTTCTAAATCGTAAGCCTATTTTGATGGTAGAAGGGTCAGAAAGTTTGAAATACTTGAAATATAAATATATTCATTCTGGTTGGATATTAGACGTTGAGATTCGATTCTATACAGATTTGACTAAGAAGCAATTTAATTATTTCCTAGATTATGGATATAGCTGGGATAAAATTGAGAGATTTGAATTAACTGGCAAGTTCTGATTTTTAGGATTAATTAGAAGATTCATTGATAATTAAATATAATTGATTTTTTGATATTGAACATTTTAAAGAATCTACAAACTGTGGATTCTTTTTTATTTTATAATTTTAAGTATTTGGGATAGGTAGGAGTAATTAACCTACTGATAAATGGGTATATACTCCTCTATACCCTTCCCTATTTTATTTTGTTTATGGTGAGGAGAAAATAGAATGCAATAAATTATTAAAATAATTTTAGAGGAGGTATGTTAGTTTTATGAGAAAAGTATTTTTAGATGATTTGCCAAGAAAATTAGGTAGAGGTGTAAATAAAAATAAGGAATGTATTGATTGGTATAATTCAATTAATAAGGTGGTTTCTTTTATATATGATGTTGATTCAAATAATAGAATTGAAGGAGAAATAAAAATAATTGATTATAAAAATAGTGAATTAATAATTAATTATAATAAAAATAATTATTCAATAAATCCTAATTCATTTTCTAAATGCACATTGGGGAATATATTAGGAACGCATACCAAAAAATACAAATATAATATTGGAGATATAATTGAAACTAAAACTGGTAAAATAGAAATAATAGAACAAACTAGAATTCCTGATGGGAAATATACACAAAAAGCATATAAATATAAATGTTTAATTGATGGTAATATTGATAAATTAGGTGAATATTCTTTAAAAAATGGTATTGGTTGCAATGTATGTCATGGATTAAAAATATTAAAAAATTATAATGATATTGCAACAACTCATCCAGAATTAATAAAATATTTTGCCAATATTGAAGATACTTATAGATATACATATGGTTCAAATGAAAATATAGAATTAAAATGTCCTAATTGTGGAAATATTAAAAGTATGAAAATACATACTTTAATTCAACATGGATTTGGTTGTCAAAAATGTAGTGATGGTATATCATACCCTAATAAATTTATTCGTAATTTTTTAGACCAATTAAATGAAAATTATATTCCTGAATATTCACCTGAATGGGCAATTATAAAAAATAATAGCAATCCTAAACTTAATGGTAAAAAGAAATATGACAACTTATTAATTAATCATAATGAAATTTGGGAAGTACATGGATTACAACATTATGAAGAAGGATTTAATTTAAGGAGATATAATAAAGTAAAAACATTTCAAGAAGAACAAGAAAATGATAAGATTAAAAAAGAGTTAGCAAAAGATAATGGTTGTAAATATGTAATAATTGATGCAAGATATTCTGATATGGAGTATATAAAGAATAATTTGTTGAATATTCATGAATTTAAAAGATATGATTTAAGTAAAATAGATTGGTTAAAATGTCATGAATTCGCCTGCAATACTATAATTAAGATTGCTTGTGATTATTGGAATAGTGGAATTAACAATACAAAAGAAATAGGAATATTAATGAAGTTAACAATAAGTACTATTATTAAATATCTTAAACAAGGTGTAGAATTAGGATGGTGTGATTATGATCCTAAAATAACATTATTTAATGCCAGAAAAATAAATGGTAAAAATATGGGAAAACCAGTTATTCAATTATCTTTTGATGGTGAATATGTAGCAGAATATGAAAGTGCGAGCGAAGCAGAAAGGCAAATAGGTATACGTTCTGGCAATATTACTAGATGTTGTAATAATAAAGGTAAGTATGCAGGTGAATATAAATGGGTATTTAAAGATGATTATAAAGAAACTAATAATTATAGTGATAAAATAGTAATAATAAATAATAAAAAAAGAATTGTTCAATTGACATTAAATAATATTTTCATTAAAGAATTTGAAAGTATATCAGAAGCAGAAAAACAAACAAGCATATTAAGAATAAATATATCAAAATGCTGTTTAGGGAAAAGAAATAAAACAGGTGGATTTAAATGGATGTATTTAGAAGAATATAAATCAAATATTAATAATTTAAATAATTATTTTAATGATATTAAATATAGAAATAACAATGGTGTTAAAAGCATTATTCAATTAAATTTAAATGGAGAATATATAAAAGAATGGAATAGTATTAAAGAAGCAGAAAATAAATTGAGTATAAAAAATATATCTAATTGTTGTAGAGGGATTAATAAAACTTCGGGTAGTTTTAGATGGATGTATAAAGAAGATTATTATAATAATATAAATAATATTATTCCATATAAAAAATTTCTCCCTTCTAATATTAAGTCTGTAATCCAATTGACTTTAGATTTAAAATTTGCGAATGAATATAAAACTATTAAAGAAGCAGAAAATAAGACAGGTATATCTAGTGCAACTATATCTTTATGCTGTAAAGGGAAACGAAAAACAGCAGGAAAATTCAAATGGATGTATAAAGAAGATTATGAAAAATACATAGAAGATAAAAATAATATTGCTTAAACACATATTACACATATTACACATATTACATATAAACATATATAAATCTAATCATCTAATCATAATTTCAAGAAAGGAGGAATTCCATATGAAAAACACAAACACAAACAAAATAAACATCCTAACCACAATAACAATCCCTGAAAACTCACATGAAATAATCTTACAAAAACTCAACACTGGTTTAACCATAGAACAAATTGTAAATGAATTAGATATAACCATATCATTTTAATTTATAATTACTTATCAAACAAAATATCAACAAACATTAAATATAATTTCACTTTAAATTTTATCTTGACATACACACTCTCCTATTGTAATATAGTATTAACATATAATACATTATTATAAACAAAGGAGAGATCAAACTTATGAGAAATAGAATAACCAGAACATCATCAAGAACATCATCAAAAACATCAAGGAAATCAAGAACAAGAACCACTCTAAAAACTGGATTAATAAAACGTGGTGTAAGATCATCTAAACTTTCCAGAAAGGATGTGAACTTAAATATGGAAAATATAATTAGAGAAGATGAATATGGCAATAATGAAAAATTAACTTGTATAGCTAATATTAGAAATATTGTTCAAAATAATATAAAAGGAAAAGGTTTAACTAATAAAGATATTAGAAAGACATTGGGGATGAAAAAATATGAAAAATAAACCTAAAGTTGTAATTGACACTAATATTTTTATTGATGGTTTATTTTCATATAAAGAAGTAGATAATGAATATTGTATTAAAGTAATTGATTTAATTGATAATAGAAAGATTTATTTATTGTTTGCACAAGATACTATAGGAGAATTAATTTATATAGCAAAAAATTTTGCCAGACATAATTTCAATAATATTAAAGATAGAATATCATTACTAAATTATCTAATTGAATTATTTTATCATTCTACCTCTGTGAATACTTCTAATACTATTTCACC
>Ga0209728_1001703_pt1 | contig 12682 bp, 14 predicted proteins | sample RifGroD1_FD_183997 | JGI IMG/M metagenome (GOLD analysis project Ga0209728, IMG submission 183997) | Groundwater microbial communities from Rifle, Colorado, USA - Groundwater D1 (SPAdes) (version 2) | ecosystem: Environmental > Aquatic > Deep subsurface > Groundwater | place: Rifle, Colorado... | reverse complement strand
GTTTCTCATGAGATCAAAATCACCAATAATTTAGCCCACATTTATCCAACCATTTACACCGTCCACGTAACCTCCGACCAATTACACAACATCACTGCCTCCGACCAAGCTGGCATTCTGCCAGTCAAAACTCAGTATAGTAACGGGACCACCACGATTGACCTAACGATCTCCCGTCCCAATATTGGTCTGGGCAAAACTCAGACGCTTACCTTGCAATATACCGCCCCTGACTTGGTCACTTTTCTGGGTCCCAATTTAGCCCTTAATATTCCGCGCATGAGCCGGGCCAATGAACACCAAAACTACACCCGCGAAGTTACAGTCCCGCCTCGTTTTGCCAATCTTCCACATCACTTTACCCCAGATCCTGACCAGACTACCACGAGTGATCAAGGAGAAATTTATATTTTTCAGGGTCACCCCAACGAGAGTCTTTCGCTTCTGTTTGGCGACACGGCTAGTTATCGACTCAATCTCTCCTATTCCATCTCTAACCCCACGCTCAGTCAGACTCAAACCGAGATTGCTCTTCCTCCTGACACTCCCTACCAGCAAATAATTCTTCATCAAATTGATCCCCCACCCTCTAGCCTCCGGCTCGATGCTGATGGTAACTGGTTGGCCACTTATTCACTTGGCGCCAACGCTACCCAAGAAATCTCGGTTGAACTCTTTGCAGTCGTGAGTCCAGTTCCGCTCTTTTTTGATCCCAGTCTCAATTCACCCAAGCTCATCGACTCTACCAATTTTTGGCCTACCGAAAACTCGCTGATCCAAACTACCGCCGCCCAGCTCCAGACGGCTGCCCACATCTATACCTATCTCATTGATTATATGAGTTACGATTATTCCCGGGTGGGCAAAAATAATCGGCGCCTGGGTGCCGTCGAAGCACTTACCTCTCCAACTACCGCGCTCTGTACTGAGTTTACCGATAGCTTTATTGCTTTAGCCCGCTCACTTGAGATTCCCGCTCGCGAAATTAATGGCTTTGCCTATACCACCAATCCTACCTTAAAGCCTCAGGGTACTTCGCTCGATATTTTGCACTCCTGGCCAGAATACTATGATGCCCCTAGCTCCCGCTGGCTGAGTTTAGACCCTACCTGGGGCCAAACTACCGGTGGGATTGATTATCTCCATCAGTTGGACTTTAGTCATATCGCTTTCGTTCGCCACGGGCTCGAAGATGACTACCCCTTACCAGCCGGAGCCTACAAAGCCTCTCCCTCCACTCAGTCCATTCAGGCTACTCCCACCGATGAACTCCCCGCTAGAAACGAATCCTTTACTTACTCCGTAACTAATAGTGGTCTCACCGTCTACAACAATGGTAACGTCGCCCTAACTCCCCGCGATCTCACTCTCGAAGATAATTCCTATCAGCTGCCCTATCTTCCGCCCTATGCTTCCCATACTTTTCCTTTGCATTCAGGGCTCTCCACTCAGGTCAAACTCGGGATTGCATCTGCGCTCGCTCTACTTTTTTCGATTGGTATTCTGGTCGTAAAAGCGTTAAAATGAACCTATGCGTACTCTGCTTGTCAAAATGCTCTCCACCATGGCCAGTTTCTACTTAGTACAGATTTTAATTGCGGGCGTTCGGCTGGACCCTACCTGGCAAGCCTACCTTAGTGCGACTCTCGTTTTCTTAATCTTTAATTTACTCATTGCCCCCATCATTCGTCTGCTTCTTTTACCCATTAATCTTTTGACCCTCGGACTTTTTGGCTGGATTGCCAATGTGATTACCCTCTATTTATTTGATATTTTCTCTAACTCGATTACGATCTCGCCCTACCAGTTCCCTGGTTTCACTTCAACTCTTTTAGCTCTCCCCCCCGCCCATCTTTCTCTTTTCTGGGTTCTCGTCCTAACCTCCCTTACTCTGACCCTGATTAATAATTTGATTACCTTTCTTTTACGGAGCGAGCCATGATTCTTTCAATCCTGCAAATTATTTTATCCTTCGCTTTGATTACCGTTATTGTCCTCCAAGCCAAAGGCACTGGTCTGGGTCGCGCATTTGGCTCTACCTCCTACCACTCCAAACGCGGCGTCGAAAAATCCCTCTTTGCTACCACCATCATTCTCTCGATCGCCTTCCTCACCACCACGGTCATTAGCGCTTTTTAATTATCTACTTACTATGTTAAAAGCTCTGCGTCGCAGTTATTGGCTTACCCAGATGTTTCTAGGGCGCCACTACAAAATTATTGTGCGCTCCACCCTCACCGTTCTCGCCCTTCTTTCACTCTATCTTATTCTTGAACATTATCTTCCGACCTATACTCAAATCGAGCGGATTGGCCTGATAGGCAAATACACTCTCGACACTCTCCCAACCTCGCTCAAATCTCAAATTAGTCTTGGCCTCGTCCAACTCGACTATGATGGAGTGGTTAAGCCAGGTTTGGCCAAATCCTACGAAATTAGTCCTGATGGCAAAACCTATACTTTTCACCTAGATTCCGAGCTTGTTTGGCAAGATGGTAGTTCGGTCACTCCCGCCGATATTTCCTACAACTTCCAAAACGTAACGTTCGAACCAAAAGATCAATCGATCATTTATCACCTCCAGGAACCATTTTCTCCCTTTATTGCGGCCGTGACCAACCCCTTGCTTAAAAATAATCGACTCGGGGTAGGGGAGTACCGTATCCAAAAAACCCAGACCAATTCCGGATTTCTCGTTTCGCTAACCTTGGTTAGCACTAATCTCAAGAAAGTCTACAAATTTTATCCCACCGAAAATAGTGCTTTAACCGCTCTCCGCCTTGGGGAAATTGACCAAGTTATCGGCCTTACCAGTGTCCCCCCCCATCTTCTGAGTGATCCCGCTCTTATTCAAACCGAAATTCCTAACCAACGCATGACCGCGCTTTTCTTTAATCTGAACGATAATCTCCTCTCGAGCAAGACCACCCGCCAGGGGATCGCCTATGCCATTAACGACAAAACTTTTGGTCATCCCCGGGCTCTATCACCGCTCGCCTCTACCTCTTGGGCCTACAACAATCTAGTCAAAGACTATACTTATGATCCAGTCAAGGCCCGCTCTCTTTTTACTACCGATGCAGGAAGTAGCGCTATTACTCTCGAGCTCAAAACTACTCTCTCTTATCTGGATATTGCCGAGAAAATTGCCGCCGATCTCCGCGAGACTCTCCAAATTAGTGTCGACGTCAAAGTCGTCACTACCATTACCAACGATTTTCAATTACTCCTGGTTGATTTTATTCCCCCGCTAGATCCCGACCAGTACACTACCTGGCATAGTACTCAGCCTACCAACTTTACCCACTATAACAATCTCAAAGTCGACAAACTCCTCGAGGATGGCCGTCGCACGCTCGATCCCAAACTTCGGAAAGATATCTATTTTGATTTTCAACGCTTCCTGCTCGAAGATTCTCCCGCTGTCTTTCTCTTCCACACCAGTTCCTACACTCTCTCCCACCAACCCCTTTTCTAGCTTGGAGCGGGTAAGCGGAATCGGACCGCCTTCTCGTCCTTGGCAAGGACGCATTCTACCGGTGAACTATACCCGCAACTAGCGTATTTTAACACGCGCACTTACTCTTGTCGGGGTGCCCAGACTCGAACTGGGGATCTCCTCGTCCCAAACGAGGCGCTTTACCATCTGAGCCACACCCCGACTCAGTGCCCCAGGGAGGAATCGAACCTCCGACCCCCTGCTTAGAAGGCAAGTGCTCTATCCAACTGAGCTACTGGAGCGCTATGAGTATTATACCAGGGCTTGTTGTATAATTTTGCCTATGCCGAGGTGGCGGAATGGTATACGCTCAAGTCTTAAAAACTTGTGAGAGTAATCTCATGCGGGTTCGATCCCCGCCCTCGGCACCAACTTATGAACAATACTATCAACATCATTCTTTCACTTCTGGTTCTAGCCCTTATAACCTGGGTAGTGGTCAAACCATCCTCAACTACCCTCAGTCCATCACCAAGTCCCTCCCCATTATTAAATACAACGAAAGAAACACCTATGCCAAGTTCTAGCTCTAAACAATACACTGCTGCTAAGCAAGTTACCCAATCAGGCAAAACCTACTATGCCACTCTCAAAACTACCGCTGGCGAGATCGAAATTATTCTTTCTAACGCTACTCCGGTTACTACCAACAATTTTGTCTTTCTCGCCCAAGAGAAATTTTATGAAGGTGTGATCTTTCATCGCACTATTCCCGGTTTTATGATCCAAGGTGGCGACCCGACCGGCACTGGGAGTGGTGGGCCAGGTTACCAATTCCCAGACGAAAAATTTACCGGTGAGTACAAAAAAGGCGTAGTCGCCATGGCTAACGCCGGGCCCAACACCAATGGCAGTCAATTTTTCATCATGCATGCCGACTATCCTCTCCCTCCTAACTACATTATCTTCGGCATGGTTACCAAAGGGATTGAGACTGTTAACAAAATCGCCACTGCTCCCACCGTTCAGGATGGGCAGGAGAACTCCCGTCCCGTCAGCCCTGTCAAAATCGAAAGTATTGCTATACTAGAGAAGTGAGCAAACTAGATCTCTCCAAATTCCAGGCTTATACTTCCTCGCTTGCCGCGGCCATTGCCTTTGTCACTACCCAGCCTACTCTAAATACTCCTACCACACTCACCCAAGCTACCACAACCTCGCCTATCCTCACCAAAGCCGAGCTCAAAGGCAAGTCAGACTTGGAGCGGGCAGCTCTGGTCTGGGCTCGCTACGGGCATCTGATAAAAGCGGCGGCGACTGAATACGATCTCGATCCCAATTTGATCTTTGCCACTATCATGGTGGAGTCTGGCGGCGACACCTACGCCATTCGCCAGGAACCCCGGATCCACGATGCTAGCTATGGACTCGGCCAACTTCTCTATGGTACTGCCCGGGGGATTGGCTACCGGGGCAAACCTGAAGGACTCTTTGACCCAGCCACCAACATTGATTTAATTGCCAAGTACCATAAACGTAACTTTGATCACTACTCCGATCTTAATCCCGTCGAGCTAACTACCGCCTACAATACCGGCTCTCCCTACAAGCGCCCGCACCCCGGCCACCTCGTCAAGTTTGATAAATGGTATAACAGTCTAGCCAATATGGAGGTAGATTTATCATGAACCCACTCACCCCAACTAACGAAGCTCCCCAAACACCAGAAGAGTTAAAAACGGAGAACCTTACTCCCCAAGAACGCCTAGCTCTGATTGCGAGAACTATGCAACAGCTCAACGAAATCCTGCAGAAAAAACCCCGGGACTGATATAATACTCTAGCACCGTGGTGGGTGGAGTACACATCAAGTGCCATAGGCACTTGAGAAATGGCTCCAGATACGCAGTAATCTGGGAGCCCTCATTTGGTTAGACCTGCCTATAGGCAGGTAAAGCGAGTTTTCATATCTATTTTTGAGTTATAATACGCATGTGCACCGTGGTGGGTGTAGCTCATTTGGTTAGAGCGCGTCCCTGTGGAGGATGAGGCAGGCGGTTCAAATCCGCTCACCCACCCAATGATATAGTTTGATATAGACATAGGATTTTTAGTGTATACTCTATAGATGGACGAAATCACAGCACAATCACTAATTTCCAAAAATTTTCCTGACCTTACCATAAGCAAAATCGTAAAAATTGGCGAAGGGACAGGCAATATCGCTTATGAGGTAAACGATCATCTAGTCTTTCGCTATCCCAAGGGTCCTGCCAACCAAATCCAGCTAGCTCAAGAAATCATTTTGCAACCAGTACTAAGTAGATATAGTACTTTGCCATATCCAAAATTTGACTATCTGCCAACGGATCATTCTTTTGTAGGATACGAAAAGCTACAGGGTAACCCATTAATATACGAAATGGCACATTTTGACGCTTGGAAGACATTTTCAGAGCAAATCGGCGATTTCCTTAACAAACTACACTCAATTCCTAAAAATGAGTTAGACAATCTCAACATCCTCATAGAGGACAAGTCTTTTGCAGACTGGCAAACTCACAGCTATCGTTTTTACGAAAAAACCAAGCATCTAGTTCCAAGCAAGCATTATCCAGAGATAGAGACCTTTTTTAACTCAAAGCCACAAGATGAACTGGTCAACAAAGTTCTTTGTCACAATGACCTAGGAATAGAGCATATCCTGGTAACAGATGGTAAGGTGAGTGGGATCATTGATTGGGGAGGCGTCGCAATCGCTGACCCAGCCTGTGATTTTGCACGGATTTATCGCGATATAGGTCCTAGGATACTCGACATGGTCCTCGCCAAACACAATGCTACCCCAGAAATCAGAGAACAAATCAGGGTGAGGACAGTATTCTACGCCAAATGTTTGATATTCGAAGATCTATATTGCGGAATCAGAGAAGACGAGTATCTACAGAAATCGCTCAAAGCTCTGGAATGGATGTTTGACTCAAGTCCACATATGTAAAATTAGCCACTAAATCAAAATTTGCGACTAATGATTTCAACTCTGGAGCAGACATACCGATCTCAATTTTCTTGTTCACGAATGAGTCCACTAGCTGACCCAATGATATAGTTTGATATAGTCAATATCCTGATACAATTAGCTGATGGACTTGTATTTTCAATCAAAAGGCGAGGGTGTACCAATCATCTTCGTTCACGGCTTTTCCCTTGACTCACGAATGTGGGACCCTCAAGTAGAGATCCTTAGCAAAACCAACCAAGTCATTACCTACGACATGCGTGGCTTTGGCAAATCACCACTACCTACAGGGCCATATACTCACCATGACAATCTTCACGACCTTGTCACAAGCCTAAATCTCTCCAAATTTCACTTAGTTGGACTTTCGCTAGGGGGAGAAGTTGCTCTCGACTATGTCCTTACCAACCCAGATACAGTCCTAACCTTGACACTCGCAGACTCATCCCTTGGTGGCTATGCCAGCTCAGTCAACTGGCAAGTCTACGCCAAAGAGCAGGGATTAGAAAAAGCCAAGGAGAACTGGCTAAATCATCCCGTGTTTGACTCAGTCAAATCTAATCCAAAGATTTTCTCAAGACTTAAGCAAATGGTGTCCGATTATTCTGGCTGGCACTGGCTCAACCATGATCCATGGATAAAACTAATCCCGCCCGCCATTGATAGGCTAGGTGAGATCAAATTACCCACACAAATCCTGGTTGGCGACAAGGACCTCGATTACTATCACACCATAGCAGATACTCTGGCCGACAAAATTATCAACTCTAATCTAGAGTACATTGGTAACTCTGGCCACATGGTAAACCTAGAAAATGAGGTAGAATTTAACTACATAATTAGCAAATTTATCAAGCAGCACTAGGAGATATATGGGTGCAATGACAGAAATCAACTCAATCGTAAGACTCCCTGGTGACTTTGATTTCAAGTCACTTAAGTCGGGTCTAATAGTCGATTTAGAGCTCGAACGTGAGCGAGTGCTGCCACTTCGAATAGCCTTACTCTACTTCCATACCGACTGGAATTTTCTCGGTTACTGTCGAGTTCTCGAGTTATCTCAAAAAGACGGCAAAACCTATTTAAAAGTAGAGGTGCTAACTGTCTTCACCGAGGAAGAACAAAAACTCTATAAAACAAAGTTTGTCGAAGCAGGCAAATTTACAGGGGAAGCGAAATAGAAAACTAATATGCAAACAACAAACGTAAATATTCCACTTTCAAACGGCTCTACACTGAAAGGATTAGTCTTACAAAATCCGACGTTTTCAGGAAAGAGACCAGTAATTTTAGTAATTCACGGTTGGACAAGTGCAATGGCACGGTATCCAGTGAGAATAGAACCAGTAGTCGAGGCAGGACATATCGCTGTTTTATATGATATGAGAGGTCACGGTGAAACTGGCGGAGACCTATCTCTTTTCTCTAGACAAGACCATCTAGACGATTGTTTAGCTGCTTATGATTTTATGGTAAACCTACCAAATGCCGATACCTCCGACATCTCGGTTTTTGGCAGTAGCTATGGCGGATACATGGGAACATTGGTCGCTCAAGCAAGAAAAGTCGACAAAATACTCCTCAAAGCGCCAGCTCTCTACCCAGACGAAGGTTGGAACGAACCCAAGCTTTCCCAAGAACAAAGCGAGGTTACCTCCTACAGACTCAGTCATCACACCAAAGAAAATAATAAAGCTCTCAAAGCTATTAGTGAGTTCCAAGGCAAGATATTGTTTATGGCTTGCGAGCTAGACCAGGAGGTCCCAAAGCAAGTCATGGACGATTATAGGGAAGCAATCTCTATCAAATATGACTATGAACTACTGAAAGGTGCGGACCACGCCTGCAAATTACCGGGGACTGAAAAACTTATGATAGATACAATTGATAATTGGTACAAAACTAATCTGAAATAGGGAAACTAGGGACCAAGCCAAAGTCGGCGTAAAATGATTGTAACTCGGGCAAGGTAATGTCAAACTCTACTTCTCGGTTACAGAACATGTCTACTACCTGATCTCAATCTCTTTTAGATTTAACATATCTGAACGGAGTTAGACTTTTCACGATAATAACAGTTTAGTATATATTTAAGTCATGAATAAAACAGGGGAATTATCCCAAATCATCGTATACCAAGCCAAAGATGGTGCCATCGAACTCAAAGGTGACTACAATCACGACACCGTCTGGGCAACTCAAGCACAAATAGCCCAAATTTTTGGCGTCAACTCCCAAGCTATTACAAAACATATTGCTAACATTTATGATGATCAAGAATTAGAAAAGGTGGCAACATGTTCCAAAATGGAACAAGTTCAAAAAGAAGGTAATAGACAAATAAAGAGACAAGTCTATTCATATAACTTAGATCTAATAATTGCAGTCGGCTATCGAATCAACTCAGTATTAGGAACCAAGTTTCGTATCTGGGCCACCAAAACACTTCGATCACATATTTTGACTGGCTACACCATCAACAAAAAAATGATTAGTAGGAATTATGATAAATTCCTACTCGCAGTCGAAGATGTTAAGAGATTACTCCCTACAAATAATAGCGTCACGGGCACAGAAACACTTGAACTCATCAAACTATTTGCTTCCACCTGGTTCTCACTCGACGCCTATGACAAATCAACCATGCCCAAAGAAGGTGCAACACTCAAAGAAGTTGTGCTTACAATAGAACAGGTTAAAACTATTCTTAAAGAGTTCAGGCAAGCACTAATCACCGATCAAATAGCTAGTGAGTTTTTTGGAATTGAGAGAGAAAGGGGTGGGATTGCTAGCATTGTGGGGAATATTTTGCAGTCATATGGGAAAGAGGATCTGTATCCCACCATCGAAGAAAAAGCAGCCCATCTCTTATACTTTGTTATCAAAAATCACCCCTTAGTTGATGGGAATAAGCGCTCTGGCGCCTTTATCTTTATCTGGTTATTACGCAAATACAATTTACTCGATACGAGTAAATTTACCGCAACCGCGCTCACGACTATTACAATATTAATTGCCGAGAGTAATCCCAAAGATAAAGATCGCGTCATTGGACTTATACTTCTGCTCTTGCAAGATATATACTAAAAGGTTCTAACACACAACCCGATCTCTCCTCATAACTAAAAATATATTTCTCAGAAAACTTACTGAACCTGTGACGATATTGTGACATACCGTCACAGGTTCGACTTACTCAGTCACATGCCTGCACATTAGTGCACAACCCACATTTGTGGGCTCCCAAATGACCCTTGCCCCGCTTGCATGGATTGCCATGTTTCTTGCACTTACCACGGCAAATCCACTCTGCAGAAGCAGAGCAGACAACGGCCACCAAACCAGAAATGAAAACTGTCACAAAAAACTTCACAATTTTCATTGTTACGCTCCTCCGTGACGCTTACACAGGTGATTATTGCCACGGTGGCCAAACGGTCGACAACAATGGTTGTGGCATCCCGAAGTGTCACATTTGTGACAACATCCCCAAAACTGGGATACTGCCGCGCCCATGGCGCCTATCAATGCAGCCAATGATGCTGCGGCAAAGAACAAAAAACCAAATTTCTTTTGCATCGTATCTCCTTAGGTTATGTGAATTGTGAATTGTTTGAATGCAAAGAACTATGTTGTGGAGGGTGGGGTCATCTGTGTCTATCTCCTTTTAAAATGGATTTCACACTGAGAACTCATAAACTAATTCCCAAAGTGAAACCCACTTTTCAAAGAATTCTGACTGAGTGTTAAGGTGCAAAAGGAGATCATTCTAGACGCAAATGCCTATGGATCTCCGATTACTCGTGGTAGTCTACATAACCAATACTCATCCGTCAACACAGCTACGCTCCACGATAACCACAAAAGGTGTATAATATGTGTATCTCCCTCGGGAAACATTATGAAAAACATCGTCAAACTCGATGTTTTGGTCGTCTACTCTGCAAGTGTTGCTCAAAGCGCCTCGGTCTCAGATTCCCAAAGCATTCATCCCTTCCTCATCAACTCGCGTCGTTCCAACTATAACCTTTCCTATGCCTATTTTCTCGATACCTGCCAAAAAAACGGCCTAACCGCCGGCTTTACCACCTCTGCCGACATTGTTGGCCCCGGCCAATGTCAAAACTACTGGACCTCCGACCAGGGTAACTGGACCAAAATCAACGGGATGGCCAAATCAACTCAAATTTTTGACAAAATCTCTCCCCGCTCTTCCCTCCGGCTAGCCGAACGCAAACTGCTTTTGTCCCACCAATCGATTATTCCTTTTAATGATCCCACCCTCTTTTCTACCTTCTACGACAAGCTTCTTACCTATCAACTGCTTGCTCCCTTCTCCATTCCCACCACGGCTGTGCTCTCAGCTAGGGTTAAAGACATTACCCAAGCTCTCTCTCAACTTCGTCAGCTTGTTAAACAGCACCCCTTTTCAACTGATTTTTCTTCGGCCTTGGTATTAAAAGATCGCTTTGGAGCTGGCGGCAACCATGTTTACAAGATTGCCCGCAACTTCTCTCACCGTATCCAAAATCTTATGTCAAAGAACCCGGAAGTCCAGTTTGTCCTTCAGCCGTTCCTCGCTTTTGATCACGGCTACACCTACCAAAACCGCCATGCGCCCACCGATCTACGCCTAATTTTTCATTCCAACCAACTGCTTCAATCATATATCCGGATCGCTCAACCCCAGGATTTCCGCTGTAACGAACACCAAGGAGGGGAGTTAATCTATGTTGACTCATCCGCCATTCCCGCTTCTGTTCACACAATTGCAAACCAAATCGTACAACAACTCAATCTGCCAGGCTCTCTCTATGCACTAGATTTCCTGGTTAGCAACTCCGGCCATGTCTACTTTGTCGAAGGCAATACCGGCCCTGGCCTTGACTGGGATATTACCAAAAAACTTAATGAGCAAAAATCCAAACAGCTCATTCGTAGTATCGTCTCTCGCTTTACCACTCGCCTCACCGCTTAATCAACCCGTCCCCATCCCCCTAGAAACAAAACCCGAAACCATGTTATACTGATAGGTCATGAAATTCACGGTCAAATCACCCTACCAGCCCGCCGGCGATCAGCCGGAAGCCATTGCTTCTCTCGTTACTGGGCTAAAAAATGGTGCGAAAAATCAAGTTCTTTTGGGTGTCACCGGCTCCGGCAAAACCTACACCATGAGCAAAGTTATCGAAGCCACCCAAAAGCCTACTTTAATTATCTCTCACAACAAAACCCTGGCAGGCCAGCTCTACCAAGAAATGCGCGAATTCTTCCCTGATAACGCCGTTTCTTACTTTGTTAGTTACTACGACTACTATCAACCCGAAGCCTACGTCCCCAGTAGTGACACCTACATCGAAAAGACCGCTGACGTTAACGACAAAATCGATAAGTTGCGCCTCCAAAGTACCACCAATATTATGACTAGGTCAGACGTGATTGTCGTCGCTTCCGTCTCTTGTATCTACAATATTGGGGACCCCAAACAGTATGGCAAATTTGAGCTCCCGATCTATCCCGGACTCATGACTAACTGGCATCTCTTGGCCGAATCCCTAATCCGCATGCAGTACGCACGGAGCGAGTATGAGTTCACTCGTGGTACTTTTCGCCTTCGCGGCAATAATTTTGACATCTACCCCGCCTACCAGGATATTGCCTACCGAATTCAGCTGGAGAATGGCACTGTCAAAAATATCTCCGAATTTGAGCCCGTAAGCGGCAAAACTCTGTCCTCCACTCACGAATCTTCGACTGGGATCGTCATCTACCCCGCCAAACACTATCTTCTAGATCAGGAGCGATTTCAAGGCGTCGAATCCCAAATCCGCGCTGATCTGGCCCAGGAGTATGCAACCCTCAAAAACGGCGGCAAGCTTTTGGAAGCCGAACGCTTGCTTCAACGTACCAACTACGACCTCGAAACCATGAAGGAACTAGGCTTTGTGAGCGGGATCGAAAACTACAGTCGTTATTTTGATGGCCGCGCAATCGGCGAGCGCCCGTTCTGCCTGCCTGACTACTTCCGTCATGCTTACAACGATAACTGGCTCTGTATCATCGATGAATCTCACATGACTATTCCCCAAATTCGGGGAATGTATCAGGGAGATCAAGCCCGCAAACGCACACTGGTTGATTTTGGTTTTAGACTCAATGCGGCCATGGATAACCGACCGCTCAAATTTGACGAATTTTATGCTCTCACCCCAGCAAATATCTAT